>OAQU01000058.1_pt1 | contig 46328 bp, 34 predicted proteins | sample 1501081 | NCBI WGS metagenome assembly OAQU01 (sample SAMEA3360663, study PRJEB22359) | human gut metagenome | biome: ENVO:urban biome; feature: ENVO:human-associated habitat; material: ENVO:feces | place: Bangladesh | collected 2011
ACAAAGTCATCGGGCATTATCTGAACATAAAACACTATCAATAAGTTGGAGTCATTACCCAGAAATCGGTAGTGGAGAAGAGGGTAAAATCGTCTATTACTCATTATATATGCACCTGAGAAGCATTGACAGTAATGTGCAGCCGGGAAACACGCTATACCGGAAAGAACCGGTTGGTGCAGCAGGGATGGTGGACGGACAGAACGCCTTTCATTTTCAGATTTTTTGTGATGATGAAAACATTCAGAAAATCACAGGAAGAATATCACCGGAAACAGACCTGAATAAAGATGGACGAACTAATGTGGTTTACGGTGATAGTCATTTTTATCTCCCTACCGGAACACCGATTTATGGGGACATGCCGGAAGAAAACTCGCTTGCGAACAACAGTCCGGTACAAAGAACCAGCGTGCCATTGTATGTCACAATGAGTTTTGATAAAGGCAATTGTACGATGGTGACGCGTCAGCAGCATGAAGTGCTGAGTGATTCCTATACTGAAGTAGGTTCTCCCTTGATTAATGCTGATGGTAAGGATTATGAATACAATCTCTATTCCTACGCGCTGCAACTCTATCCGAAAAGCCCAAGTGCCGGTTATGAGATGCTGCGTTTTGGTCGGGTTGTTAATACAGAATATGAAGAATTAGTCCCGGCGGATGCGCCGCTGTGGAGAACAATCAATACGCCACAGGGTAAAGGCGTTGTTAACTTAGGGGCGAGAGATATCAGGGTTTACAGCGACGGTGATTTTCCACACTGGACAGGGTGGAAACTGGTGAACGATGATGCGGACACCAACAGCCAGTGCAATTCACCAACAATCCTGTGTACAACCCGCAATGACCTAAGTCGGATGATTTGTCATTTTCCGCTAGAATGGGACAGCGCCACCGTGGAATCACGGTTTGAGTGGCTGAAATCACCCAATGACGTATTGAGTAAGCCGATGACAGAGCCTGACCTGGATTTGCTGATAGAACACTGTAAGGCGCTTTGTTTGGTAGAGAATCCGTTACCTGCCAGGCGTGTATGGCATTTTGATCCCAGGCAGTTTATTGCACATTTCAGGAAATGTGGATGGTTAGGAGAAAATGATATTATAAGTGTGGTAAGACGTTATCAAAATGCTTATCCCATGACATCAGAACTTACAAGACCATTAAGTAAAGACACTCTAATTGAGCGGATTACTAGCCAAGGACAAAATAGCAGTGGTGAGATGATAAGACCTGCAGGGTTGAAAAATGAACTGTCAAAGTCACTAAGGAAGTACTTAATTACAACCCCATTGCGGATTGCGCATTATTTCGGTCAGATGGCGAGAGAAACAGGCAGATTTTCGTCTTTTATAGAGAATGGTGATTTGAGTTATTTTGATATGTATGAGCCAGGAACAGAACAGGGACTTAAGCTTGGAAATAATGTTGTTGGTGATGGTGCAAGATTTAAAGGCAGAGGTACCATACATCTAACTGGTCGTGAGAATTATAGAAATTATGGAAAGTATAGAAATCCGTCAGATGATGATTTTTTTACTACAGGACCCAATAACCAACTCCCAGTTGAAAATGCCTATTTTTCTTGCGATGCCGGGGGATACTTTTGGGCAAGTAAGCAAAAATACATAATGGTAAGCCATCGATTGACACCTAGTGGTAGTTTAGGCGTTAATTATTGGGCGGATAAAGGATGTAGTTTGTCACATGCCAGAGAAGTTACACGGCGAATAAACCCAGCAGCAGATGGCTTCGATTTAGTACGTTGGCCAGCATTTGAGCATTCTTGGTATGTATTGAATGATGAAATAACACCTCCACTTAATTACATAAGGATTGTTTAAAACAATGAATTTTAAAAAAACAATAATCACTTCGGTAGGTTTGATATTTATTTCATTCTCTTTTGTGGCAGAGTGCTCTCAACTCAAAAATTTGAATAATTACTCAGTGATGCTTTGTGGAAAAGTGTCAAGTAATATCCTTGATGATATTGGTGGTTATAAAGAAAGAGATAAAAAATCCGAAATGGTAGATTTACTTATATTAATTAGTAATGACGAGCCTATCGGTGTTTCTGAGACCAAAGTGATTTCTAATGGTAAAATATATTTTAAGGGGGAAAGTACTATGAACTTGGATGCCTCATTCATTATGACAATAAATGGTGGAGTTCATACTGACACTGTCACTTATATATCAAAGAAGAATAAAATTATCGGGGGCTACTTTTATAATAATGAGAGTAAAACTGATAAGCTTAAGGAAGTATATATCTCAAACACAGGAACTGTATATCATATAAATATTGAAAGTGTCAGCGATGATAAATGTCTTGATAAATTTAAGTAACGATAAGGCAAGGATGATTGATTGGGTTTAGTTAAGTTTCGAGAACAAATTTCCGCGGCAGAGAGTATAAATGTAGGGGCAAGAATGCTAAAATCGTGAAGTGCACCACAACTATAATTCCAGTTTACTTTGTTTATTTGATTGTAATTTAACCATTAAATGATTAGGTTTTTTAGAAAAGGACGTCTGATGAATGTTTAAATTAATTTTGAATACATTTCAATTATTTTGTTGTATGTTGGCAAGGTCAAATAAGACATAATTTAATGGCAGGGAAAGATCATCGTAAGTACACTTTTTGTACTAAATAATTTGCATTTTATGTTTAAAAATTGAGATATTCCTCATCACCTGAAGCTGTTTTTTATTACTTATATATGATCAAATACTCCTTACATAAATAAGGAGAACAAAATGGAACTTAAAAAATTGATGGAACATATTTCTATTATCCCCGATTACAGACAAGCCTGGAAAGTGGAACATAAATTATCGGATATTCTACTGTTGACTATTTGTGCTGTTATTTCTGGTGCAGAAGGATGGGAAGATATAGAGGATTTTGGGGAAACACATCTCGATTTTTTGAAGCAATATTGTGATTTTGATAATGGTATTCCTGTTCACGATACCATTGCCAGAGTTGTATCCTGTATCAGTCCTGAAAAATTTCATGAGTGCTTTATTAACTGGATGCTTGACTGCCATTCTTCAGATGATAAAGACGTCATTGCAATTGATGGAAAAACGCTCCGGTACTCTTATGACAAGAGTCGTCGCAAGGGAGCGATTCACGTTATTAGTGTGTTCTCAATAATGCACAGTCAGATTCCTTGGAAGATCAAGACGAATGAAAAAAACAATGAGATTACAGCTGTTTCTGAATTTCTTAACATAATGGGTATTAAAGGAAAAATAATTGCACCGATCCAATGTGATACCAGAAAGACATCGCTAAGAAGATAGCTATAGACAATTATTACCCTCCGTCAGCCCTTGTTAAGCGAGGAGAGACGTAATCTGTCCAGTCCCCTAATGCTTATAAAGCCCATCGATTTCGCCCACTTTCTTTCGCCCGGTATAACGCAGCGTCGGCATCTGAAATAATTTGTTCAGCCGTTTTTGCGGGAGCAGAACAGGTAATCCCCTGACTAACCGTAACGAATGCATTAACAGCAGATGCCTGATGTGGGATAGCTGCCAGTTTAAGTTCTTGCTTCACTCTGGCTGCTACCGTCTTTGCTTCCGGCAATGTTGCATTAAAAAGTATGATGGCAAACTCTTCGCCACCATAACGGACAACAACATCCTCCGACTGGCGAGTTGAACGCTGTAGAGCGTCGGCAACTTGTATTAGACAACGATCCCCAGCAGGATGCCCGTAAGTGTCGTTGTAACGTTTAAAAAAATCGACATCCAGCATAATAAGAGCAAATGACCCGCCGTTATCCATCGCGTCGTGTAAGATACTGTTCATTGCACGTCGGTTTGCTATCCCAGTTAAAGGATCACGATGTGCTAATGCATCAAGGCGATTAATTAACTGGTTGTTATAACTGTTTTGTACCCATGCTTCTTCAAACCAACGTAACAAAATGAGTCGCCCACCATATAGCGCCAGTGAAAAAATACACCATACAACAGCAAAATGAATATTGATCTGTTGATTAAGCATAAGACTCGCTATTGGAGTGGTGAACCATAAGGGAATGACAAATGCGAGCAATGATGGGGTATGGAAATAAAGTGCGACAACGCCACTAAGCATTAATAATACACATAGTGGATAAGCAAACTGCAGCGTCCAGTACGCAATAAAGTGATAACTACACCATGACCATAGCAGGCTCAGGGCAACTAATAGCACCTGGATAGGTAATGTTTTTTGCCGAGGGATGAGTAGTAAACCACTGCAAATCAGCAGAATACCCGTTGCAGATATATCAATAGAATGTATAAGGCTTTTTTCATTTAACCAGGGTGGAGTAAGGTCATTAAACAGAACACGGCGCAGCAAAATTATCAATGCAAAACTGACATTGATAAAAGCAAACCATGGCAAACTAATTGTCATGCCGCGGATAACCATATCGCGGCGTGTTTGCCACGAGTGATGCGTTTTTCTTCTTTCAGCCATTTTTTAGCCAAATAAGGGCAGGAGACCTGCCCGATACAGAGTAAAATTATGGTGTCACTATATTGAACCAAAATTCAAAATTATCCATATAACCTAACAGCTCGTTGAGCTTTTCCGCATTGCCGGTAATTTTGACATCACCTTTGTCCGTGGCTTCTTTCAGCGTCTCTTCTTTCAGTACAATTTTGTTCAATACATCACGAGATAGAGAGATAGTGGCATCAGCCTCCGAAGCCTCTACACCAGCGGTATGATTGAGAACACCATTTTCAAGCTCTACCTTATAGGTGCCGCCATCTTCACCAAAATCGAAATTCAACACGGCTTTGGCATCTGCCGCTTTCTCACCATTAATATGGACGGCAAGATAATCAAAGAACATTTCTGGCGTCATTGCACGCACAGTGTCAGGGCTGGCAGTATTTGGTGTTGGTAATTTTTGTACGCCGTTACGCAATTCCTGTGCACCAGTGAGATAGAAATTACGCCACGGCCCAGATTCAGCCTGATAGCCTAACTGCTCAAGCGCATCAGCTTCCAGATTTCTCGCTGCCTGGTTGTTTGGATCCGCAAACACCACCTTACTAACAACTTGGGCAACCCAGCGGAAATTACCCTGGTCATAATCCTGTTTGGCTTTCTGTAAAATGGCATCAGCACCGCCCATATACTCGACGAATTTTTTTGCGCCTTCTTCTGGCGGTAGTTCATCAAGCGTCGCGGGGTTACCATCAAACCAGCCGAGATAAAGCACGTAAGTTGCTTTCACGTCATGACTTACCGAACCGTAATAGCCGCGATTCGCCCAGGTGTTAGCCAGTGAAGAGGGCAGTTTAAAGTTTGCGGCAATTTCATCACGGGTCATCCCTTGATTAGCCATGCGCAGAGTTTGATCATTGATGTAACGATACAAATCACGCTGGCTTTTAAGCAGTTTGACCACGTTATCGTTGCCCCAGGTTGGCCAGTGATGTTGAGCGAGAATAATCTCGGCTTTATCACCCCACAAATTGAGAGCTTCATTAATATATTTTGACCACGGCAGCGGTTGGCGAATTTTAGCCCCACGCAGCGAATAGGTGTTATGAAGGGTGTGCGTGACATCTTCAGCGGTTTCGATCAGTTTCTTTTCTTCAATAAACCACAGCATTTCAGAAGGCGCTTCAGAACCTGGCGCCATCAGGAAATCATAAGTCAACCCGTCAATAGTTTCTTTTTGTCCGGTTTTGGTGATGTAGTTAGTAGGAGCAATCAACGTGACTGTTCCTGCTGAAGTAGTCGTTCCCAGTCCAGCCCCCACCTGGCCTTTAACATCAGGTTTCAATAAGTTGCCATACATATAACTGGCTCGTCGGCTCATCACATTGCCAGCCATAATATTTTCGGAAACGGCTTCCTCCAAAAATCCGGCTGGCGCATAGATTTTAACTTTGCCTGATTTAACGTCAGCTTCATCAATTACGCCACGAACACCACCGTAGTGATCGACATGACTGTGTGTATAGATAACCGCCACTACCGGTTTTTTGCCGCGATTTTTGTAATAGAGATCCATACCCACTTTGGCTGTTTCTGCTGAAACAAGGGGATCAACGACGGTAATACCCTCTTTGCCTTCAATGATGGTCATATTTGATAGATCGAGATTGCGAATCTGATAGACACCTTCAGTTACTTCGAATAACCCGCTGATATTTATCAGTTGCGCCTGACGCCATAAACTCGGATTCACCGTATCAGGGGCTTTATCGCCTTCTTTGATAAAAGCGTAATGTTGTGGATCCCAGATAACATTCCCTTGTTCGCCCTTAATCACGTCTTGAGGGATAGGGGCAATAAAACCTTTATGGGCATCAGTAAAGTCAGTGTTATCGGCAAACGGCAACTGGTTGTAGAGTAAATTGTTTGCTTGTTGCGTGGCTGCGGTGGCGTCTTTAGGAGCTTCCGCCGCGAGGAGAGGTAAAGAACTGGTGGTGAATAATCCCGTTATTAGCAGACTTTTAACGATATGATTAAGCTGCATCTTAAGCGTCTCCAGAATGGATTTTTATTGGGGGTAATTACGGATGAAAATTTTTAGTGAGGGCAAGAATAACTATAATGGGCGTTAACAAATTGGCAAGCCGGGAAATTGATGTTTTCTTAATGGCATGTTGGCGAAGAATATATTCTGCAAGTTAACGTTTTCATTGGCGCTTTATTTAAAAGTGTGTAGTACAAATATGTACAATTTCAAGTAGGCATTATTGCCGTAAAAACGCATTACCGGACACACGACATTCACAACGTGTGTTAATTTTACTGACATCTTTCAAAAGGAGCACAATCATGCCGCACATAGACATTAAATGTTTTCCGCGTGAACTGGACGAACAACAAAAAGCAGCACTTGCTGCAGATATTACCGACGTTATTATTCGCCATCTGAACAGTAAAGATAGCTCGATAAGCATTTCTCTACAGCAGATTCAACCAGAATCTTGGCAAGCTATCTGGGATGCCGAAATCGCGCCCCAAATGGAGGCTTTGATAAAGAAACCCGGTTACAGCATGTAATGCTTAACCTGCCGTAACACGCTTGCCGCTGGTAACAAACGTGCCAGCACCTAAATGATGCAACGTATTGAGTTTGTCATCATCAAACTGCCAGCGGCCTTCGACAAATACTCGTGCGTCTGCCGCTGCAGATACCACTTCGCCAAATAGCGTATCGTATTTTTCTTGCGCGGAAGTTGCAGGTAGCAGGCGACACTCCATCCACGCCAGACATTTTTCCTCGACCAGCGGCAAACCAAGCACCGGGCCTCTCACTACCGGAATGCCGTAGCAATTAAATTTATCTTCTTCACGACCCGACACACTTCCCACCGCCCACGTCCAGTTAGTTGCTGCAACGCCCGGGATAACGATGCCAAACTTACCATTACGTTCAATCAACTCCCTGGTCCATGTCGATTTATCTACCACAATCGCCACGCGTGGCGGTTCAAACTCCACCGGCATTGACCAGGCTGCTGCCATAATGTTACGCCGCTGGGATTGCTCATCGAAACTGGTGATCATGACAGTTGGGCCATGATTTAACAGACGGCTGGCATGGTGTAATTCGACGGGAATGAATTGGCTCACGATATCGCCTCGCTATGAAGGGTGTTTTAAAAGCGTAGCTCGTAACGCAATAAGTAACGAAATTAACGGGATTGGCGATTTGCGAACGTGATGCATGTCCGCGATCGCACAAAATAGCCAGTGCGGCGTCTATTCCAGGTTATAAGTTGAGAAAACCACTAAGGGAAACGCCTGATGACGCCCATTCTGAATCACTATTTTGCCCGTATTAACTGGTTGGGAGCTGCTGCGGCCAATATTGATACGCTGCGTGCATTGCACCTGAAACACAATTGCACCATTCCGTTTGAAAACCTCGACGTTTTGCTGCCCAGGGAAATACAGCTTGATGATCAATCGCTGGAAGAGAAACTGGTGACAGCCCGTCGTGGCGGTTACTGTTTTGAGCAGAATGGCGTGTTTGAGCGGGTGTTACGCGAGCTGGGGTTTAACGTTCGCAGCTTGTTAGGGCGCGTAGTGTTATCAAATCCGCCAGCATTACCGCCGCGCACCCATCGTTTGTTGTTGGTGGAAGTGGAAGGGGAAAAATGGATTGCTGATGTCGGTTTCGGTGGACAGACGCTAACCGCGCCGATTCGATTAGTTCCCGAGCTCGTGCAGACCACGCCACACGGAGAGTATCGGTTGTTGCAGGAGGGTGATGATTGGGTGTTGCAGTTTAATCATCATCAGCACTGGCAGTCGATGTACCGTTTTGATCTCTGCGAGCAGCAACAAAGCGATTATGTAATGGGCAATTTCTGGTCTGCGCACTGGCCGCAGTCGCATTTTCGCCATCATTTGCTGATGTGCCGCCATTTGCCGGACGGCGGCAAGCTGACACTGACCAATTTTCATTTTACCCATTATGAAGATGGGCACGCGGTGGAACAGCGAAATCTACCAGATGTGGCGTCGTTATATGCCGTGATGCAGGAACAGTTTGGTCTGGGGGTGGATGATGCGAAACATGGCTTTACTGTGGATGAGTTAGCGCTGGTGATGGCGGCGTTTGATACGCACCCGGAGGCGGGAAAATAATTTATGTCAGGTTGCCGGATGCGGCGTAAACGCCTTATCCGGCATACATAGACCTGATAAGCGAAGCGCATCAGGCAACGGTTTCAGAATTCAATTGCCCATTCGGCATGAAACAAAATCACCGCCGTGCCAGAAATGGTGACTTTCTCCGGTTGGTTATCACGAATTGTCACCGTCACTTCAATCACGCCGTCACGCCGCAATGCGCGCCCCTGATGGCCTTTAACATGCAACACGTTGCCATCGTGGGGCAATACATTGTGATGTACCAACCATGCACCCATCGGGCCATTGGCATTGCCGGTCACCGGATCTTCCACAATACCAATGGCAGGCGAGAACATACGACCATCGGTTTCGTTTTTGCCTGGGCGGATCTGGAACGGGAAGAAACCATTGCAGCCAATCTGTTTGCTGATAGCGGTCAGCGCAGCAAGATCAGGCGAAAGGGCGTCGATATCCACTTCTGGTTTCAGTGGGATCATCACTTTTGAGTGTCCTGTGGTTGCCACCTGAATTGGCAAGCCTGGCAGAATATCGTCTTCAGTGAGATGAAGCGCGTTGATAATTGCCGTGCGAGCTTCACCTTCCAGCGGTGGCTCAAAGCCCGGCGGACCTTGTTCCAGTGAAATACGATAATCATCATTGTGATTTTCGATAGTCACGCGATGTTTTCCTGCCAGTGACGTTTGCCAGACCGTGCAATTTCCTAAACCTACCACCTTCGCACGTACATAGTGCGCAGCTACTGTCGCGTGACCGCAAATAGGCACTTCAACCGTTGGCGTAAAGTAGCGGATGCGCACATCGCTGTCGTCGCTGTGCAGCAGAAAAGCAGTTTCGGAATGACCTAATTCGCGGGCGATAAGCTGCATTTGCGCTTCACTGAGATTATCGGCGGGGAAAACAACACCGGCAGAATTGCCGCGAAACGGTTGTGAGGTAAAAGCATCGACGTGGTACACCTGCGGTTTCATTAACGTTCTCCTGTGGCTGGAGAACTATCATAGCCTGCAAGTGGCCGGAGAGCGAAGGGCTATCCGGCCAGGGTGAAATTATCGCCGCGAGCGCACAATCTGATACCGACGAGTAAAGTACTCAAACGGCGCGCTCCACACATGCACCAGTCGGGTGAACGGGAAGAGCAGGAAGATGGTCATTCCCAACACCAGATGCAGGCGGAAAACGAACGCTACGCCGTTAAGCATTTCTGACGATCCACCACGGAAAGTGACAATGCTTTGCGCCCAACCCACCAGCTTCATCATTTCGCTACCATCAGGATACTGTGCTGAAAACGGTATGGTACTTAGCCCCAGCAGACACTGAATCAGCAAAATGATCATGATGATAATATCCGGCGTAGTGGAAGTGGCACGCACGCGCTGATTTGTCAGCCTGCGCCACAGCAGTCCTGCGCCGCCAATCAGCGTCAATACACCGCAAATACCACCGAGCACCATCGCCATCTGCTGTTTTACCGCCACCGGCAGAAACCACGCGTACATCCAGTGCGGCGTTAACATGCCGAACAGGTGCCCGAAGAAAATCCCCAAAATGCCGATATGGAACAGATTCGACCATATCACCATCCCGCGTTTATCGAGCATCTGACTCGAGGAGGCGCGCCAGGTATACTGCCCGTAGTCGTAGCGCAGCCAGCTGCCGAGGAAAAACACCGTCGCACAAATGTACGGGTAGATATCGTAAAAAAAGACGTTCAGATACTGAATCATTTCCCACCTCCCGCACTGATGTCGACATATTGCGGCGCGACATCCTGGCTAAAGCGTCGCTGATATTGATTAAGCGGCGAGCTGTCACACGCCGTGGCGTTATCTTCAATAAACTTCACCTGTTCCTCTTCCCACACTGCATCAAGCGCCTGGCGGGTGTCATCGCGCTCCTCACTGTTCACCTGTTTTGTGACACTGTCACTTGAAAGTGTACTTCCTGCCAGTTGCAACAGGGTGTCAAATAACGCGTACCACGATGCCTCGCGTTGTTTTAAGCGTCCGCCAAGCAGGGCGAGGATCGGCGCAACGTTGAGCAAGCCTTCTTTCGCCTGATCGTCCGGCAGTACGCTTAAGTACTCCAGATACAGCGGTAGATAATCGGGCAGTTCTCGACAATCCAACTGCAGGCCAACCTTTTCATACTCCGCCAGCAGGTCCACCATTGCCTGGCCGCGATCGCGGGACTCGGCATGAACATGTTCGAACAGCAGCAGCGATGTGGTACGTCCACGGTCAAACACTTCGCACCATTCGGCCTGTTTATCCAGCAGCGGCGCGTTAAGCAGGTTGCGGGTGAAATCCGTAAGCATCGGCGCGTCGCGGCGGATCAACGCCAGCGCGTCCTCCTTGCATTCCCACAACAGCTCGTCCGGATACTCCATCAACAGGCCGATCACTTTGAGGATCTGCATTATTCGCCCTCCGCTTTGTCGCGCACTTCGGTGATGTTGATGGCATCGATACGGCTACTGTTGAACAGGTTGAATTTGCTGTCCGAACCGTGGCAACCGTCGCCAAAGGTAAAACCGCAGCCATTTCGTTCTGCGAAGGCATCGCCCGCCATTTCCCGATGGCTGGTCGGGATGACAAAACGATCTTCATAGTTGGCAATGGCGAGATAGCGATACATCTCTTCGACCTGGATGACGCTCAGGCCTACTTCGTCGATGGCACGAGTATCAGTAACGCCTTCCACGGTTTGTGAACGCATATAGTGGCGCATCGCCATCATCCGTTTCAGCGCCCGCAGTACCGGACCGGTATCGCCAGCACTCAACATATTGGCGAGATATTGCACCGGAATACGCAGGCTTTCGATAGCAGGCAGCACGCCTTCGCTTTTCGGCAAACCGCCCGCATCAGCGTAAGACTGAATCGGTGACAGCGGAGGAACGTACCAGACCATCGGCAGGGTGCGATATTCAGGGTGCAGCGGTAGCGCCAGTTTCCAGTCCATCGCCATTTTGTAGACTGGCGAACGCTGGGCTGCTTCAATCACGTTTTGTGGAATACCTTGTTTCAGGGCTTCCTCGATCACTGAGGGATCGTGTGGATCGAGGAATACTTCGCACTGGCGTTCATAGAGGTCAACTTCGCGCTCGGTGCTCGCTGCTTCTTCGATGCGGTCGGCGTCGTAGAGCAGCACGCCCAGATACCGGATGCGACCCACGCAGGTTTCTGAGCACACGGTGGGTTGGCCTGACTCAATTCGTGGGTAACAGAAGATACATTTTTCTGACTTGCCGCTTTTCCAGTTGAAGTAGATTTTTTTGTACGGACAACCGCTAATGCACAAACGCCAGCCACGGCATTTATCCTGATCAATCAGCACAATGCCGTCTTCTTCACGTTTGTAGATAGCACCGCTTGGGCAGGTCGCCACGCAGCTGGGATTGAGGCAGTGTTCGCATAGGCGCGGCAGGTACATCATGAACGTGTTTTCAAACTGCCCGTACATCTCCTTTTGCATGGCCTCTAAGTTGCGGTCATGGGCGCGTTTTTCGAATTCGCCGCCCAACAATTCTTCCCAGTTTGGCCCCCAGATCACTTTGTCCATCCGTTTGCCGTCAATCAGTGAACGCGGGCGAGCAGTAGGGATATGTTTGCCTTCCGGTGCGCTATGCAAATGTTCGTAGTCGAAGGTGAAAGGTTCGTAGTAATCATCAATCTGCGGCACCACCGGGTTGGCGAAGATTTTGGTTATTACGCCCATCTTGCTGCCCAGACGCGGGCGGATCTTGCCATTCACATCACGCACCCAGCCGCCTTGCCACTCTTCCTGATCTTCCCAGTTTTTCGGATAACCAATGCCCGGTTTGGTTTCGACGTTGTTAAACCATGCGTACTCCATGCCTTCGCGTCCGGTCCAGACGTTTTTACAGGTCACCGAACAGGTATGGCAACCGATACATTTATCGAGGTTAAGCACCATGCCGACTTGCGAACGTATTTTCATTTTTTCGCCTCCTGTACCTGATCGCGACCTTCATCATCCAGCCAGTTAACGTTCTTCATCTTGCGGATCATGATGAATTCGTCACGGTTCGAGCCGACGGTGCCGTAGTAATTAAAGCCCCAGGCCAGCTGCGCGTAACCGCCAATCATATGCGTTGGTTTCGGACAAACGCGGGTGACCGAGTTATGAATGCCGCCGCGCATGCCAGTTACTTCCGAACCAGGAATATTCATAATGCGTTCCTGGGCGTGATACATCATGGTCATACCCGGCGGTACACGTTGGCTGACCACCGCGCGGGCAGTCAGCGCGCCGTTGGCGTTAAACACTTCCACCCAGTCGTTATCGACAATGGTCAGTTCACGGGCATCGGTTTCGCTAATCCAGACAATCGGTCCACCGCGAGAGAGCGTCAGCATTAGCAGGTTTTCACTGTAGGTTGAGTGAATGCCCCATTTCTGATGCGGCGTCAGGAAGTTAAGTGCTTTTTCCGGGAAGCCGTTTGGCGGTATCTGGCGCATTTCACTGACGCTACGGGTGTCGATAGGCGGGCGATAAGCCACCAGGCTTTCACCAAAGGCACGCATCCACGGATGATCCTGATAAAGCTGCTGGCGTCCCGACAGCGTGCGCCACGGAATTAACTCATGAACGTTGGTGTATCCCGCGTTATAGGAGACGTGATCGCTTTCCAGACCAGACCATGTGGGGCTGGAGATAATTTTACGTGGCTGCGCCTGAATATCGCGAAAGCGAATCTTCTCGTCCTCTTTGTGCAGCGCCAGATGGGTATGTTCGCGTCCGGTGATCTCGCCCAGCGCCTGCCACGCTTTGACTGCAACATGACCGTTGGTTTCCGGTGCCAGCGCCAGAATCACTTCTGATGCGTCAATGGCGGTGTCAATCAGCGGACGCCCCTGTGCCGGGCCTTCACGCTTGGTGTAGTTGAGTTTGCCGAGGAAATCGATTTCATCCTGGGTATTCCACGAAATCCCTTTACCGCCGTTGCCAAGTTTGTCCATCAATGGCCCGAGCGAGGTAAAGCGTTCATAGGTAGCAGGGTAGTCGCGTTCCACCGCCACAATATTGGGCGCAGTTTTACCTGGAATCAGATCGCATTCGCCTTTGCGCCAGTCGAGCACTTCACACGGCTGTGAGAGTTCTGCCGGAGAGTCATGCAGCAGTGGTTGTAATACCACGTCGGTTTCTTTGCCAAGATGGCCCACGCACACTTGCGAAAAGGCTTTGGCAATACCTTTGTAGATTTCCCAGTCGCTGCGTGATTCCCACGCCGGATCGACCGCCGCAGATAGGGGATGAATAAACGGATGCATATCCGAGGTGTTCATATCGTCTTTTTCGTACCAGGTGGCGGTGGGCAGAACGATATCGGAGAACAGGCAGGTACTGGACATACGGAAGTCGAGCGTCACCAGCAGGTCGAGCTTGCCTTCAATCGCCGCAGTTTGCCACTCGACTTCTTCCGGTTTGATCCCGTCGCTGGCACCGAGTTCCTGACCCTGAATCCCACTTTCGGTTCCCAGCAGATACTTCTGCATATACTCGTGGCCTTTGCCGGAGGAGCCAAGCAGGTTAGAACGCCAGACAAACAAATTACGCGGATGATTGCTGCCGCTATCTGGTTGTTCGCAGGCCATGCGTAAATCGCCCGATTTCAGCGCCTGGGCGGTAAATTCTGTGGGGGATAATCCGGCCTTGTCGGCTTCAGCTTTAATCCCGAGCGGGTTACGCCCCAGCTGCGGCGCAGAAGGTAGCCAGCCCATACGTTCGGCACGAACGTTGAAATCAATCAGATGACCGCTGTACTTACTGGCATCGGCGAGCGGTGAAAGTAACTCCTGAGCAGAGACTTTTTCATAGCGCCATTGGCTGGAATGATTGTAGAAAAACGAGGTGCTGTTCATCTGGCGCGGTGGGCGGTTCCAGTCGAGCGCAAAGGCCAGCGGCAACCAGCCGGTTTGTGGGCGCAGTTTTTCCTGACCGACATAGTGTGCCCATCCGCCACCGCTTTGCCCGACACAACCGCAGAAGATCAGCATGTTGATCATCCCACGGTAGTTCATGTCCATGTGGTACCAGTGGTTAACACCTGCGCCGAGGATAATCATCGAGCGCCCATGCGTTTTATGGGCAGTATCGGCAAATTCACGAGCGATGGTTTCAATATACTGGCGCGGCACACCGGTAATTTGCTCACCCCAGGCTGGGGTGTACGGTTTGATTTCAGCGTAATCTTTCGCGCTGTTTTCATCTTCCAGCCCGCGATCGAGGCCGTAATTCGCCAGTACCAAATCATAAACGCTGACCACCGGACAGGTGCTGCCATCGGCTAATGTCAGGTTTTTAACGGGTAATTGACGCACCAGGACAGGATTGTTTTTTACGCTGCGAAAATGCGGATTTTCGATGCCGCCAAAGTAGGGGAAAGCCACGCCTGCAACGGCGTCATGTTGACCAAGCAGGGTTAATGACAATTCGGTTTCCGTACCGGCGGCAATAGATTCCAGATTCCATTTGCCTTTTTCTCCCCAGCGAAAACCAATCGAACCGTTCGGCACCACCAGTTCACCTGCGGTATTAACTGCTACGGTTTTCCACTGCGGATTGTTGCTTTCGCCCAGTCCATCTACCAGGTCAGACGCGCGGATCATGCGCCCGGGTACGTAGCTGCCATCGTCGCGAGGTTCCAGCATTACCAGCATCGGCATGTCGCTGTAGCGGCGGCAGTAGTTGATAAAGTAGTCGCTGGGATTATCGAGATGAAACTCTTTTAAAATCACATGGCCCATTGCCATCGCCAGGGCGCTATCAGTGCCTTGTTTTGGTGCCAGCCACTGGTCGCACAATTTGGCCACTTCAGAGTAGTCAGGGGTAATGGCGATGGTTTTAGTGCCTTTGTAGCGTACTTCGGTAAAGAAGTGGGCGTCCGGCGTACGTGTCTGCGGTACGTTAGACCCCCAGGCGATGATGTAGCTGGAGTTATACCAGTCGGCAGATTCCGGTACGTCGGTTTGCTCGCCCCAGGTCATCGGCGAGGCGGGCGGCAGGTCGCAATACCAGTCGTAGAAGCTTAAACAGGTGCCACCTAATAGTGAAAGATAACGTGTTCCGGCGGCGTAAGAAACCATCGACATCGCCGGGATCGGCGAGAAACCGGCAACGCGATCCGGGCCGTAGGTTTTGATGGTCCAGACGTTAGCGGCGGCAATCAACTGGTTTAGCTCCTGCCAGTTGGAGCGGATAAAGCCGCCGCGTCCACGTACTTGTTTGTAGCTCAGGCACTTTTGCGGATCGTTCATAATCGATGCCCACGCCAGTACCGGATCGCTGTGTTGCTTGAGGGCTTCGCGCCACAGTTTAATCAGTCGTTTACGAATGAGAGGGTATTTCAGGCGGTTAGCGCTGTAGAGATACCAGGAGTAACTCGCGCCGCGCGGGCAGCCGCGAGGTTCATGATTGGGCAGGTCAGGGCGAGTGCGCGGGTAGTCGGTCTGTTGGATTTCCCAGGTCACCAGACCATTTTTAACGTAGATTTTCCAGCTACAGGAGCCTGTACAGTTAACACCGTGGGTGGAACGCACGATTTTGTCGAACTGCCAACGCTGGCGATAGCTGTCCTCCCAGTCGCGGTTGCTATGCATCACCTGTCCGTGACCATCGGCAAAGGTTTCGCCCTTTTGTTTGAAGTAGCGAAAGCGATCCAAAAGTTTACTCATGACATAACTCCTGCTCCAGGAATGAATTGGGATCTGATGCCTTGTCGGATGCGACACGGTTGTAGCCTGATAAGACGTGTCAGGCATCGATCTCTTATTTTTGGCTGAACTTCCGCCGACCATAAACCAGCCAGGTCAGCAGCACACAAACGATGTAGAAGATTAAAAACACTTTCATCGCGCCTACCGGAGAGCCGGTCATATTGAGCGACATGCCAAACGCCTGCGGAATGAAAAAGCCGCCCACTGCGCCAATGGCTGAGATAAAGCCCAGAGCCGCCGCCGTTTCGGTGACGGCTTCTCTCTGAGCTTGCTCATCACTACCGCCTTTCATCTTCACCCGATAAATGGTTATCTGGCGAAAGATGACGGCGATCATCTGGAAAGTAGAACCACTTCCCAGACCTGCGGTCAGAAACAACCCCATAAATACGGCGTAAAATGCGATGAAATTACCGGAGCCTGTGCCCGGTAAGGTAAGGAACAGCAGGGCGCTGAAAATCGCCATAAAAATGAAGTTGATCAACGTCACCCGCACGCCGCCGAATTTATCGGAAATAGCACCACCAACCGACCGCGCGATGGCACCAATAAATGGGCCAAAGAACGCCAGGCGCAGAATATTCACATCAGGGAACTGAGTTTTCGCCAGCATGGCAAAACCCGCAGAAAAACCGATAAACGAACCGAAGGTGGCAAGGTAAAGCAGGCTCAGCAGCCAGAGATGCAGGCGTTGTAACACTGGCAGCTGGTCGGCAATTGACGCGCGTGAACTGGCGATATCATTCATCCCTGACCAGGCGGCGATCGTGGCAATCGCCAGTAATGGCACCCAAATCCATGCGGCATTCGCCAGCGACATCACCGAACCGTCGGCCTGCGGTACGCCATTGACGCCGAGAAAGGCAAATACGGGTACAAAAATGACCAGCGGTGCAACCAGCTGCATCACACTTACACCTAAGTTTCCTAATCCGCCATTAATCCCAAGTGCGCTCCCTTGTTTGGCTTTTGGGAAGAAGAAACTGATATTGCCCATGCTCGAAGCAAAGTTCGCACCTGCAAAACCGCATAGCAAAGCGATAACAATAAATATCCCAAAAGGAGTATTCGGATTCTGCACGGCAATTCCGAGCCAGACGCAAGGAATAATCAGGATTGCAGTACTAAAAACCGTCCATCGGCGTCCACCAAATATAGGCACCATAAAGGAGTAGGGGACACGCAATAATGCGCCAGAAACGGAGGGTAATGCGGTTAATAAAAAGAGTTGATCGGTAGTGAAATTAAAACCGATTTTATTGAGATTAACAGTAACTGCGCTAAATAGCATCCAGACACAGAAGGCAAGAAGTAGACAACTGACTGATATCCAGAGGTTTCTTCGAGCAATATGTTTTCCTTTATTTTCCCAGAAGGCCGGATTTTCTGGTTTCCAGTCGCGCAAAAGATAACGACTAGTTTTCTCATTTTGCAGTGCCATATTGTTCCTCACATGTACACATTGGTAATGAAAAAAAGACAAAACAGGAGGTAAGGCGCAATAGCCAGTTATTAGAATTAAGGATGAATTGGGTGAAGTGCTGATTGAAAGAATAGATAAGAAAGCGTAACCGCGGGGGCAGAATGGGGATTAAACAGACAGATATGTGTTACTAAATGTAACTAACAAGCTAACCATTAAACGGATGTTAACCTATGTATGCATGTCATGATCCAACCCTTCAGATGATGAATCCAAAGGGTTTATATTTTTAACAAGACCAGACACTTATAGAATTAGTGATAATTTATTCACTAAAAAGGCCATGAACTGGAGGAAAACGTTCTGTCCAGAAAGTCTATCGGTTCCTCTCTTATCGCCTCATTGTAATAATCGTTATTACAGTAAGTATTGTTTATTTCATCTAAGGTCATATTTTTAATTTTTATATTCCTCTGGTTTACAACTTCTTCTGTTTTATAAGTATGTATATTATATGGGTTACATGCATTTTTAATATGATGGTGAAACAATTCGTTATCCACATATACTCCGTCAGAGTGAACTTCAAATGCACCAGGCGAAAGAATTGCCAGGCCAGTATTAAGCTTAAGTGCTGGGGAAAATAAATTAAATAACATGAGCTGGATAGTAGGGCAATTGTTCTTCCCAGAAACATTTAAAAAATTTAAGTTTTTGCTCTGTTTTATTATGGGGAATAAAGTTTCAATATCGGACGTATTCTTAGTGTCAATGCGGGTTATTTTATTATTGTCCAACCTTAAACTTTTGATAGATGAAAGATAAGTCAGGAAATGAAGGTTTATTTTTTCCAACTGATTGTTCGCAGCGTTTAATGTCTGAACATTGCAGAAGTTGCTAAAGAACACTTTAATTTCAGAAAGCAAGTTGTTGTTGATAAGTAACGTATTCAAGTTGGGAAATAAGGCATTATGTAAACTTGTTAGTTTATTATGGGATAGATCCAGCAGTAAAAGTTCATCTTTATTTCCTGCCACAATATCAGTTAATTGATTGTGGCTGAGATTCAGGTACTGCAGCCTTTCGCAACATTCTAATTGCACAAACTCTAGTTGATTATGTGCCGCACTAAAATAAGCAATTGATGAAAGCCTATCTATATCAATATTTCTGAGAGAATTATTATTCATAGATATATGTGTAATGCTTACATTTCTACCTTGAGGAAAATTTATTGACTCAAGAGCATTACTATTCAGACTAAGGTTGATGAGTCTATCGTAGGTGGTTGCATCAAAATGTTTGAGTTGGTTCTCATCAAGATTGATAGAGGTGAAGTTTTGCAGTCCTGGTGGTTGGGTAGTTAAATTAAGCCCTGATAAATCAATATCATTCTGTTTCGACAAAAAAGCACAATTTATCCTTTTAGCGGCTTCGTTTCGGCATTCCGGACGATGGATTTCACCTGTAATTATGCGTTCTGCTTTCCATTTATTTAATTCGCGCATCCAGTTAAGTTCATTTTTTTCTGGATGTTGCTGTATGGATTGTGGATTTATTTTATTAAATATTGAAGGGAATTTCATAACTGCTCCGTAGTAATGCTTTATTTTAATGATTTATTACCCTTGATAAATCAGGATGTGTTTTATAACTCTGTTGTAAAGGATTGGCTTAACCAATTATTGGATATTGGACCAAAACCTAAGGAAGGTTTATCCTCATTATGAATATAATAACAGACGGGTGTGCCCGTTGGGTCCTTTAGCCCCGAGTGTGAGGGTAGAGAAGAGGAATTTGACTTATAGTCACCAACCCCGTACATGCGATGCATAGGCAGAATGGCTTTTAGTTCTGCGTCAGAAAATATTGTTTCTTCTTCTATTAAAGCGTACTCTCTGGAATAATATTTTGATCTATAACGAATAGACATTGAGTCATTGTCTTTTATATGATTTCCTTCGGAATTCTCGCTTACTTCTACAAGATGTTCATCGCTGGTATCGATATTTGTGATTGCCAGGTTATAAGATAATTCAATGGTCACTTCATTAGTGTCATCAATTATATTTCTTACTGCAGTCCAGTACTGCATTTGGGCAAGTGGATCATTGTTGATGCCGTTAACTAATACATGCCAAAGATGTTTTGATGATATTAATTGATCAATGTCATCTGTTGGCAATAAATTGTTATTGCTTAAGTTTAAATATTCCAGTTTTGTAGTGGTTTTCGCGTTTAAATGTGCAATATGGTTGTCGTTTAAAGTGATTTTTTTCATCCTGGGATGATTGTGTAATATAAGGTCAGTGATCATATTGTGATGGGCACTTAACTCAATCAGAGATTCTTGCCGGGAGAGATCCAGCGATGCTAGCTTGTTATAATCAAGATTAAGAAATTTCAGTTTATAACTATCAGAAATATTAATTTTTGTCAGGTTGTTATTTTGCGCTTCCAGGTTAACCAATGAATGCTGATTTTTTAAATCCAAATTTTCCAGATTGTTGTGATCAATATAAATATTTTCCAGTTTTGATTCATTTGGAAAGGTTATCGTTTTAATTTTATTAAAGCTGAGGTTGATATTGACGAGGCTGGCATTGTCAGTAAAGTCAAGACAAGTGAGACAATTTTTTTCCAGATTTAACGTGTTAACTGTCGAGGGGATAGGCGGTAACTCACTCAAATCAAGATATGACAAATCAAGAGATGCCATGTTCGAATTGTAAGCTTCTTTAATTCGCTCTACGGCAATAGCTCTTTCTTCACCATTATTAAGCGACTTATTACCCCATTGTGCCAGTCGTTCACAAAAATTGCTGGAGATGGTTTCTTTGTTAGGTAATGCGTTATTTAATTGATAACTGGCATTATTTTTTACACAAGCTGTATTAATATTGGTCATAATCACTCATCAATAAATATTATAGTAAGATGTCCCCGGAGGGTATGGAATAATATTAATTGAGGTGAATGACCAGAAATATCAAAAATTGCTCATTTTTACTTAAGGAGTCATACAGCAGCACTTAAATCAAAAACCAGCCCAGAGAAGGGCTGGTCAGGAGAGGATGTTAGAACTGATAGGTAATGCCCGTTGCGACGATGTTATCGGTGCGAATATCTACGGCACGGGTAAAGACGCTTTCATCAATCAGGTTGATTTTATAATCAACATAGGTCGACATATTTTTGTTGAAGAAATACGTCGCACCAACGTCGATATACTCAATCATGTCCTGGTCGCCGTAGCGGCCCAGATCTCTGCCTTTCGATTTCAGGTAAGCGAGTGATGGGCGCAAGCCGAAGTCGAATTGATATTGTGCCACTACTTCAAAACTTTGTGCTTTGTTAGAGATATAACCATCGCCATAGGTGGTCATGTTTAATGTTTCAGCGTAATTAGCTGCAAAGTAGATGTTGTTGGCATCATATTTTATACCTGTAGCCCACAGTTCTGCATTCTTACCGGAGGCATTGAGAGGATTAGCAGCGGCTCTTTCCTGCGCATTTGTCCGATCGGATTTGGTATACACCGCACCGATACCAAAGCCATCATAAACATAAGTTGAGGAGATACCGAAACCGTCACCATTGGCACGCGTGTAGTCAGCACCATAAAGATGGCCATTGTCAGTGCGTTCATTTTTGCCTTGATATTGCGCGGCAAAGTTCAGACCTTCAATTAAGCCGAAGAAATCGTAGTTGCGATAGGTTGCCACACCGGTAGTACGGTATGTCATGAAGACATCTTTCTGACTCCAGGTATCGCCACCAAATTCTGGCAACATATCGGTCCATGAACCAATGTCATAGCCGACACCGTAGTTACGACCATAGTCCAGAGAGCCAAATTCACTAATTTTTAAACCTGCATAGGCCAGACGGGTCTTGTTACCGCGCGAGCCGTTGGCTTCATCGTTATAGCCTTTAAAATCATATTCCCAGTGACCAAAACCAGTCATTTGATCATTGATTTGCGTTTCTCCTTTAAAGCCGAGACGGGCATAAGTTTTATCACCATCGTCACGCTTATCATCAGTAAAATAACGTAGAGCGGTAACCTTGCCATAAAGGTCGAGTTTATTACCATCCTTGTTATAGACTTCGGCAGCGTGTGCTACGTTCGCAGCTAACAAACCAGTTACAACCACCGCAACTATTTTTAATTTCATTTAACAGAATCCTTTTAATTATCGTTAAACGTATTTTCTAAACGAATTTTAAACGGCGTCATTTATAAATGACATACTGTTTTTAAAATAGAATGGTGATTAAAAACAATGAGAAAAATAGATGAAATAATATTATTTATCGATATGTGATCGAAGTCGAAATGAGATATAAGGTGAATTACTGGTATTCGAAATTTATTTTTTTTATATTGTCGGAATTTATCTGATTAACTGCCGGGCCGTAGACCCGACAATTATTTTAGCCACGACGTGTCGCCAGCCAGCAGAGCAGGGAACCGCCGCAGACCATTAGCGCGCCTTGCCAGAACGAGAACGACAGCGGGGCGCTGAGCAGCACGGCTGCAAGCGCTGAGGAAAGGACGGGCGTAAAATACGAACCTACCGCCATAATGGTGACGTTGCCATGTAATATACCGACGTTCCATGCAGCATAAGCAAATCCTAAGGTAAATGCCGCAGAGATGAGTTTAATCATGACTGGCGTGCTAAATACCATTTCTGGTTGTGGCGTGAGAAAATAGTAAACCCACAGACTTGCTCCCGTTAGCAGGACAAAAACGGTAATTCCGTTAAATCCGCGTGCGTATTTATTCGTTACTGTGCAATAGGCTGCCCAGATAAACGCACCAATAAACGCCAGGAAATAACTCAATGGGCTGGTGGTGATATTATTGATGATTTCATCATAATGTAACCCATTGTCACCGCCTAACACCCAGCAGACGCCAACCAGGGCCAATAATAATCCTGGTACAATCAGCCAGTTGGTTTTCTGACCATTAAACAGAATGGCAAAGAGAATTGTCAGGCTGGGCCACAGATAGTTCACCATACCCACTTCAATCGCCTGATGACGGGTCGCCGCATATCCTAAGGAAAGCGCCAGACAGATTTCATAGCTGACGAATAACAGACACCCGGCGAGTAAATAGCCTTTCGGGATCTGCCGAATACGCGGAAATCCAACCGTGAAGATTAACAGCAGCCCGCTTAATGAATAGATAGCAGCTGCGCCGCCGACCGGGCCGAGCCCCTCACTGACACCGCGAATCAATCCTACCATCGTGCTCCACAGGACGATCGCTATTAGCCCTATGAGCGTTGCTTTTTGTCGTGTCATGCTCGCTGTTTTGTCTCTCTTGCCGTTAAAAATTAAGCTGAATTTTATAGCATTTTTTTAACTGGCCTGTCAGGCAGTGGTGCGTTTTTCTACCGCTATTGAGGTAGGTCAATTTGCGCAGGCGGATTATTTTGTGGCAAACACGTGTTCTTTTTGATTTCGCGCAAAAAGATTCAGAATTTTGCTGTTAGTTTCCTCGCGCAGTAATACCCCTGAAAAAAGAGGAAAGCAATGGACGTCAGTCGCAGACAATTTTTTAAAATCTGCGCGGGCGGTATGGCTGGAACAACGGTAGCGGCATTGGGCTTTGCCCCGAAGCAAGCACTGGCTCAGGCGCGAAACTATAAATTATTACGCGCGAAAGAGATCCGTAACACCTGCACATACTGTTCCGTAGGTTGCGGGCTATTGATGTATAGCCTGGGTGATGGCGCGAAAAACGCCAGAGAAGCGATTTATCACATTGAAGGTGACCCGGATCATCCGGTAAGCCGTGGTGCGCTGTGCCCGAAAGGGGCCGGTTTGCTGGATTACGTCAACAGCGAAAACCGTCTGCGCTACCCGGAATATCGTGCGCCAGGTTCTGACAAATGGCAGCGCATTAGCTGGGATGAAGCATTCTCCCGTATTGCCAAGCTGATGAAAGCTGACCGTGACGCTAACTTTATTGAAAAGAACGAGCAGGGCGTAACGGTAAACCGTTGGCTTTCTACCGGTATGCTGTGTGCCTCCGGTGCCAGCAACGAAACCGGGATGCTGACCCAGAAATTTGCCCGCTCCCTTGGGATGCTGGCGGTAGACAACCAGGCGCGCGTCTGACACGGACCAACGGTAGCAAGTCTTGCTCCAACATTTGGTCGCGGTGCGATGACCAACCACTGGGTGGATATCAAAAACGCTAACGTCGTAATGGTAATGGGCGGTAACGCTGCTGAAGCGCATCCCGTCGGTTTCCGCTGGGCGATGGAAGCGAAAAACAACAACGATGCAACCTTGATCGTTGTCGATCCCCGTTTTACGCGTACCGCTTCTGTAGCGGATATTTACGCACCTATTCGTTCCGGTACGGACATTACGTTCCTGTCTGGCGTTTTGCGCTACCTGATCGAAAACAACAAAATCAATGCCGAATACGTTAAGCATTACACCAATGCCAGCCTGCTGGTGCGTGATGATTTTGCTTTCGAAGACGGTCTGTTCAGCGGCTACGACGCTGAAAAACGTGAATACGATAAGTCGTCCTGGAACTATCAGTTCGATGAAAACGGCTATGCGAAACGCGATGAAACACTGACTCATCCGCGCTGTGTGTGGAACCTGCTGAAAGCGCACGTTTCCCGCTACACGCCGGACGTTGTTGAAAACATCTGTGGTACGCCAAAAGCCGACTTCCTGAAAGTGTGTGAAGTGCTGGCCTCCACCAGCGCACCGGATCGCACAACCACCTTCCTGTACGCGCTGGGCTGGACGCAGCACACCGTGGGTGCGCAGAACATCCGTACTATGGCGATGATCCAGTTACTGCTCGGTAACATGGGTATGGCCGGTGGCGGCGTGAACGCATTGCGTGGTCACTCCAACATTCAGGGCCTGACCGACTTAGGCCTGCTCTCTACCAGCCTGCCGGGTTATCTGACGCTGCCGTCAGAAAAACAGGTTGATTTGCAGTCGTATCTGGAAGCGAACACGCCGAAAGCGACGCTGGCTGATCAGGTGAACTACTGGAGCAACTATCCGAAGTTCTTCGTTAGCCTGATGAAATCTTTCTATGGCGATGCCGCGCAGAAAGAAAACAACTGGGGCTACGACTGGCTGCCGAAGTGGGACCAGACCTACGACGTCATCAAGTATTTCAACATGATGGACGAAGGCAAAGTCACCGGTTATTTCTGCCAGGGCTTTAACCCGGTTGCGTCCTTCCCGGACAAAAACAAAGTGGTGAGCTGTCTGAGCAAACTGAAGTACATGGTGGTTATCGATCCGCTGGTGACTGAAACCTCAACCTTCTGGCAGAACCACGGCGAGTCGAACGATGTCGATCCGGCGTCTATTCAGACTGAAGTATTCCGTCTGCCTTCGACCTGCTTTGCTGAAGAAGATGGTTCTATCGCTAACTCCGGTCGCTGGTTGCAGTGGCACTGGAAAGGTCAGGACGCGCCGGGCGAAGCGCGTAACGACGGCGAAATTCTGGCGGGTATCTACCATCATCTGCGCGAGCTGTACCAGGCCGAAGGTGGTAAAGGCGTAGAACCGCTGATGAAGATGAGCTGGAACTACAAGCAGCCGCACGAACCGCAATCTGACGAAGTAGCTAAAGAGAACAACGGCTACGCGCTGGAAGATCTCTATGATGCCAATGGCGTGCTGATTGCGAAGAAAGGTCAGTTGCTGAGTAGCTTTGCGCATCTGCGTGATGACGGTACAACCGCATCTTCTTGCTGGATCTACACCGGTAGCTGGACAGAGCAGGGCAACCAGATGGCTAACCGCGATAACTCCGACCCGTCCGGTCTGGGGAATACGCTGGGATGGGCCTGGGCGTGGCCGCTCAACCGTCGCGTACTCTACAACCGTGCTTCGGCGGATATCAACGGTAAACCGTGGGATCCGAAACGGATGCTGATCCAGTGGAACGGCAGCAAGTGGACGGGTAACGATATTCCGGACTTCGGCAATGCCGCACCGGGTACGCCAACCGGGCCGTTTATCATGCAGCCGGAAGGGATGGGACGCCTGTTTGCCATCAACAAAATGGCGGAAGGTCCGTTCCCGGAGCACTACGAGCCAATTGAAACGCCGCTGGGCACTAACCCGCTGCATCCGAACGTGGTGTCTAACCCGGTTGTTCGTCTGTATGAACAAGACGCGCTGCGGATGGGTAAAAAAGAGCAGTTCCCGTATGTGGGTACGACCTATCGTCTGACCGAGCACTTCCACACCTGGACCAAGCACGCGTTGCTCAACGCAATTGCTCAGCCGGAACAGTTTGTGGAAATCAGCGAAACGCTGGCGGCGGCGAAAGGCATCGCCAATGGCGACCGTGTCACCGTATCCAGCAAGCGTGGCTTTATCCGCGCGGTGGCTGTGGTAACGCGCCGTCTGAAGCCGCTGAATGTAAACGGTCAGCAGGTTGAAACGGTGGGTATTCCAATCCACTGGGGCTTTGAGGGTGTCGCGCGTAAAGGTTATATCGCTAACACTCTGACGCCGAATGTCGGTGATGCAAACTCGCAAACGCCGGAATATAAAGCGTTCTTAGTCAACATTGAGAAGGCGTAAGGGGGCGAACAGATGGCTATGGAAACGCAGGACATTATCAAAAGGTCCGCAACTAACTCCATCACGCCGCCTTCTCAGGTGCGTGATTACAAAGCAGAAGTCGCGAAACTTATCGACGTTTCCACCTGTATCGGCTGTAAAGCCTGTCAGGTGGCGTGTTCAGAGTGGAACGACATCCGTGATGAAGTGGGGCACTGCGTCGGGGTTTACGATAACCCCGCCGATCTGAGCGCCAAGTCCTGGACGGTGATGCGCTTTAGCGAAACCGAACAGAACGGCAAGCTGGAGTGGCTGATCCGTAAAGACGGCTGTATGCACTGTGAAGATCCGGGCTGCCTGAAGGCGTGCCCGTCTGCTGGTGCAATCATTCAGTACGCTAACGGGATTGTCGATTTCCAGTCGGAAAACTGCATCGGCTGTGGTTACTGCATTGCCGGGTGTCCGTTTAATATTCCGCGCCTCAACAAAGAGGATAACCGGGTATATAAATGCACGCTCTGCGTCGATCGCGTCAGCGTCGGCCAGGAACCGGCTTGTGTGAAAACCTGTCCGACCGGGGCTATCCACTTCGGCACCAAGAAGGAGATGCTGGAGCTGGCGGAACAGCGCGTGGCGAAACTGAAAGCGCGTGGTTACGAACATGCTGGCGTCTACAACCCGGAAGGGGTCGGTGGTACGCATGTCATGTACGTGCTGCATCATGCCGATCAGCCGGAGCTGTATCACGGTCTGCCGAAAGATCCGAAGATCGACACCTCGGTAAGCCTGTGGAAAGGCGCGTTGAAACCGCTGGCAGCGGCTGGCTTTATTGCCACTTTTGCCGGGTTGATTTTCCACTACATCGGTATTGGCCCGAATAAGGAAGTGGACGATGACGAGGAGGATCATCATGAGTAAGTCGAAAATGATTGTGCGCACCAAATTTATTGATCGCGCCTGTCACTGGACCGTGGTGATTTGCTTCTTCCTGGTGGCGCTGTCCGGGATTTCGTTCTTCTTCCCGACGCTGCAATGGCTGACGCAAACCTTCGGTACGCCGCAGATGGGGCGCATTTTGCACCCGTTCTTCGGCATTGCGATTTTCGTCGCGCTGATGTTTATGTTTGTGCGTTTTGTGCATCACAACATCCCGGATAAGAAAGATATTCCGTGGCTGTTGAACATTGTCGAAGTATTAAAAGGCAATGAGCACAAAGTGGCGGATGTTGGTAAGTACAACGCCGGGCAAAAGATGATGTTCTGGTCGATCATGAGCATGATTTTCGTGCTGCTGGTGACCGGGGTGATTATCTGGCGTCCGTACTTTGCGCAGTACTTCCCGATACAGGTTGTCCGTTATAGCCTGCTGATCCACGCGGCTGCGGGTATCATCCTGATCCACGCCATCCTGATCCATATGTATATGGCATTCTGGGTGAAAGGATCGATTAAAGGGATGATCGAAGGAAAGGTGAGCCGTCGCTGGGCGAAGAAACACCATCCGCGCTGGTATCGTGAAATCGAGAAGGCAGAAGCGAAAAAAGAGAGTGAAGAAGGGATATAATCTCTTTTGAACTTTAAGCTGAAAATGGCGCTTTAAGAAGCGCCATTTTTTTTATTGCGTAACCAGACGGCGTAATCGCGACACATCCACCGTTTTTTCTGCCTCTGCCAGACTCCAGGCGTTTTGCAGATTCAGCCACATTTGCGGCGAACTGCCGATCACCACGGAAAGTTTAATCGCCATTTCTGGTGTCAAAGCTGCTTTTCCGGTCAGCAATCGGCTTGCCGTTGAGGGCGCAATTTCCATTGCTCTGGCAAACTCGCGCAGGCTGACATTAAGTTCGTCCAGTGATTCCTGAATAATGTCCCCCGGGCGGGGATGATTGGCCATTTTCATTAGTGTCTTTACTCTCAGTAGCGTTCCTTCACCAGGAACACTATCATTATTGTTCCTTCCTACGCAACAATAATCCATTTAGCCATTTCATGTTGGAGAGTGTGCGATGCTGCGACCCGAACATGGCAGTCGCAGCAAAGGCCTCTTAGCGGCGGAAATCAATCACCATACGGCCACGGATTTTGCCTTCTTCCATCTCAGTAAAGATGGTGTTGATGTCCGCTAACGGACGCAGGGCGACCTTCGGTACCACTTTGCCTTCGGCCGCAAACTGGAAGGCTTCTGTGAGATCCTGGCGCGTGCCAACCAGCGAACCGACCACTTCAATACCATCCAGCACAAGGCGTGGGATGTCCAGGCTCATAGACTCCGGCGGCAGACCGACAGCCACAACACGACCGCCTGCTCGTACAGCATCAACCGCCGAGTTAAACGCAGCTTTAGCTACCGCTGTCACCACCGCGGCGTGAGCGCCACCGGTTTTTTCTTGCACAATTTTGGCGGCGTCTTCAGTGCGTGAGTTAATCGCTAAATCAGCGCCCATTTCGGTTGCCAGTTTTAACTGCTCATCATTGACATCAATGGCGATCACTTTGGCGTTAAAGACATTCTTCGCGTATTGCAGGGCGAGGTTACCCAGACCGCCAAGACCGTAGATAGCAATCCACTGCCCTGGACGAATTTTTGACAGCTTAACGGCTTTGTAGGTAGTGACCCCCGCACAGGTAATGCTGCTGGCCGCCGCCGAGTCCAGGCCATCTGGCACTTTTACCGCGTAATCCGCCACCACGATGCACTCTTCCGCCATCCCGCCATCAACGCTGTATCCGGCATTTTTAACTGAACGGCAGAGCGTTTCGTTACCACTGTTACAGTATTCGCAATGACCGCATCCTTCGTAAAACCACGCCACGCTGGCACGATCGCCTGGTTTTAATGAGGTGACACCTGGGCCAACTTCTGCCACCACACCGATGCCTTCATGGCCCAGAATTACGCCGGTTTTGTCACCAAAATCGCCATTCTTAACATGAAGATCGGTATGACATACACCACAACACTCCATTTTCAGCAGGGCTTCGCCATGTTTCAGTGAGCGCAGTGTTTTATCCGTAACGTCAACATGATGATCCTTCGTAACAACTGCAGCCTTCATAGTTCCTCCTTTTCGGATGATGTTCTGCATAGCAGGTGAGGCAAATGAGATTTATTCGCCACTACCCAGTATGGATGAGATCTGAAAAAGGGAGAGGAAAATTGCCCGGCAGCTTTCACCACCGGGCGCAGGCTTAGATGGAGGTACGGCGGTAGTCGCGGTATTCGGCGTGCCAGAAATTATCATCAATGGCCTGTTGCAGAGCTTCGGCGGAGGTTTTCACCGCCACGCCTTGCTGCTGCGCCATTTTGCCAACCGCAAACGCAATTGCGCGGGAGACTTTCTGAATATCTTTCAGTTCCGGTAGTACCAGACCTTCGCCGTTCAGGACCAGCGGCGAATACTGAGCAAGCGTTTCACTTGCCGACATCAGCATCTCATCGGTGATACGTGACGCGCCGGAAGCAATAACGCCCAGCCCGATGCCCGGGAAAATAAAGGCGTTGTTACACTGGGCGATAGGGTAGATTTTATCTTTCCATACCACTGGGTTAAACGGACTGCCAGTGGCGACCAGCGCGTTACCTTCGGTCCAGGCGATAATGTCCTGCGGTGTGGCTTCCACGCGTGACGTCGGGTTAGACAGCGGCATCACGATCGGACGCGGACAGTGTTTATGCATCTCACGGATGATCTCTTCCGTAAACAGCCCGGTCTGTCCTGAGACGCCAATCAGAATATCTGGTTTTACATTGCGCACCACATCCAGCAGTGACAGCACATCGCTGTCGGTATCCCAGTCACTGAGGTTTTCGCGTTTCTGCACCAGTTTGGTCTGGAAAGGCAGCAGGTTCGGCATCTTGTCCGTCAGCAGGCCAAAGCGATCGACCATAAAGACTTTCTGCCGCGCCGCTTCCTCGCTTAATCCTTCGCGCTGGGTCTGGGCGATGATCATTTCGGCAATGCCGCATCCCGCTGAACCTGCGCCAAGGAAGACGATTTTTTTCTCGCTTAACTGACCACCTGCCGCGCGGCTTGCTGCGATCAGTGTGCCGACTGTTACCGCCGCAGTGCCCTGAATGTCATCGTTAAAAGAACAAATTTCATTGCGATAGCGGTTAAGTAACGGCATCGCATTTTTTTGTGCGAAGTCTTCAAACTGCAACAGTACGTCCGGCCAGCGTTGTTTCACAGCCTGGATAAATTCATCAACGAATTCATAGTATTCGTCGTCAGTGATACGCGGATTACGCCAGCCCATATACAGCGGATCGTTAAGCAGCTGTTGGTTATTCGTCCCGACATCCAGCACCACCGGAAGGGTATACGCCGGGCTGATGCCGCCACAGGCGGTATAGAGCGACAGTTTACCGATCGGAATGCCCATCCCGCCGATGCCCTGGTCACCAAGCCCCAGAATACGTTCGCCGTCAGTCACCACAATCACTTTAATATTATGGTTCGGCACGTTTTGCAGAATATCGTCCATATTGTGGCGGTTCTGGTAAGAGATAAACACGCCGCGTGAACGGCGGTAGATCTCAGAAAAACGCTCACAGGCTGCGCCGACGGTTGGGGTATAAATAACAGGCATCATCTCATCAAGATGATTGTTTACCAGACGGTAGAAGAGGGTTTCGTTAGTGTCCTGGATGTTACGCAGGTAGATGTGTTTGTCGATTTCGGTTTTGAATCCCTGATACTGGATCCATGCTCGTTCCGCTTGCTCTTCGATGGTTTCGACCACTTCCGGCAGTAACCCCAGCAGGTTGAAGTTACGGCGTTCTTCCATGCTGAAGGCGCTGCCTTTATTCAACAACGGAAATTCCAGCAGTACAGGGCCAGCGTAAGGGATATAAAGCGAACGCTGTTTTTTTGTTTTTGGTTCCATGTCACTCACTCTTTTTTGAATATCCATCCCTGGCACGCTTTTATCGTCTTTGCTTTACCGCCAGGGCGTCGGCCCCAAGTATAAAGCAGATAAAAACAAAAACACCATTGCGCAGGCAATGGTGTTTAATCGTCATTGAGGACTGATGGTTATGAATTACTTTTCAGAGGGGCGTTTTCTGCCGGTTGGGTTATTTACCACGCTGGATTTGTCACCTTCGGTAACTATTTTGCGCTGGTTAGAAATTTTATGGTCCAGTCCAAGAATATGACGTGCCTGACGGTTCGATTTCATTTTAACTCCTCAATCCTGTTGCTAGTTTTAAGGACAACATCGCCGTAGCGAAGAAACACGTGCTAAACCCCTAAATTAGGTTGCCGATCAAGCATAGCACCTTAAAGCGTAGGGTGCTGGCCACTGACCACATAATTGATCGTTTGCTGGTAGATATCACTGAGGATGTCGTTATCAGAAGCTTCCACCCATTTGGTCAGCTCCATGAGAATGTCATCTTCAGTGACAACACCGTGCTCTGCCCGAAGGCCTTGCTCAATGGCATTAACCAGAGCGGGTTCTGCTGTTGAATTTTCTGCCTGATAATAAGTAAACATAGCGATTCTCCGTGTCTGTGTATTTTTGGTGTCTGCTACGGATCGCAGATTTATAAAGCACATTCAGCATGGCAAATATTTGCCGCTTCGTTGTTAAGATTAGTCCTGGTTGATAATTTTTATATTATAACACCATGATATTCATAGGGATTGTAATTTGGGCGATCCGATTAATATTGATACAATATCTTTTGGATTATATATTCCCCGTTATCTATTGTGGGAATTTAATTTAAGTACAGAGATAATGTTTTCGCCGGATTTTATTCGGAATATCCTGCTTATCCTCGTGCGGTTTCTCACGTAGTCTATAATTTCCTTTTTAAGCCCACAGGAGAGCAACAATGACAATCCATAAGAAAGGTCAGGCACACTGGGAAGGCGATATCAAACGCGGGAAGGGAACTGTATCCACCGAGAGCGGCGTGCTGAACCAACAGCCGTATGGATTTAACACGCGTTTTGAAGGCGAAAAAGGAACCAACCCTGAAGAACTGATTGGCGCAGCGCATGCCGCATGTTTCTCAATGGCGCTTTCATTAATGCTGGGGGAAGCGGGATTCACGCCAACATCGATTGATACCACCGCAGATGTGTCGCTGGATAAAGTGGATGCCGGTTTTGCGATTACTAAAATCGCACTGAAGAGCGAAGTTGCGGTGCCGGGTATTGATGCCTCTACTTTTGACGGCATTATCCAGAAAGCAAAAGCAGGATGCCCGGTTTCTCAGGTACTGAAAGCTGAAATTACGCTTGATTACCAGTTGAAATCGTAAAGCGTTGCCGTATGACGCGTCAGGCGCGTGATTGCCTGATGCGTTGTTAGCATCTCTACAGCGCCCGCCAGCACCGGATCTCACGTCCGTCCTCCCTTATTGTTAATGATTGCCGGACTTCACATCCGTCGGTTGCCAGAGGGCAGCGTTCGCGGAAAAAACAGCCTTGTGGCAACGTGCGGTTTCCTGGTAGATCCGTTTTACGTAATGCCCATTCTTCCTCCAGCGGTTTATCAATGGCGGGGAGGGAATCCAGCAATAATCGGGTGTATGGATGTGCCGGAGCTGTCAGCACCTGTTGCGCGTCTCCTAGTTCCACAATCTGCCCGAGATACATCACCGCCACCCGATCGCTCATATGACGTATCACCGAGACATTGTGTGAAATCAGCACATAAGTCAGCTCGCGATTTTCCTGTAGCGTTACCAGTAAATTGAGGATCTGCGCCTGCACGGAGATATCCAGCGCCGAGGTTGGTTCATCAAGCACAATCACGTCAGGCTGCGAAGAGAGTGCTCTGGCAATGGCGATACGTTGCCGCTGCCCGCCTGAGAACGCATAAGGCAAGCGGTCGAGATACTCCGGACGAATACCCACCTGCACAGCCAGCTCCTCTGCCAACGCTCGCCGCTGTTGTTCACTACTACGCTTAGCAATCCAGAGCGGTTCCGTGATGATGCGCCACACCGGTAAGCGCGGATTAAGCGAAGAGAGCGGGTCCTGAAACACCATCTGCATAATGCGTTGTGATCCTGAACGGATGTACTGCCCGTGGCTCGGTTGCAGCATACCCATTAAAAGCTGTGCGAGGGTGCTTTTGCCGCAGCCTGACTCACCGACGATCCCTAAGGTTTCGCCACGACGGATCTGTAAATCAATACCATTGATGGCATGAACATGTTCCGTAGTTTTACCAAGCCAGTTTTTTCGGCCCGGGAAATTGATATGGACGTCGCGTAACGTTAATAACGTGTCAGACACTAATGACCTCCTGCTGAGGATACCAACAGGCGCAGCGGTGGTTGTTGTCACCACACGCTGTCAGCGCCGGGACGTTTTCACACTGTGCACCTGCCGCATAGCAACGATCGCGAAAAGCGCAGCCGTCAGGCAAATGGGTGAGGTTTGGTACCGTCCCCGGAATAGCGGGTAATGGCTGGCGCGGTATTCCATGTTCCGGTGCGCATTGCAGCAAACCAATGGTATACGGATGCCGGGGATGATGGATAACGTCTGCCGTCACGCCGCTTTCAATCACGCTTCCGGCATACATCACGTAAACGCTATCGCACAGTTGCGACACCACGGCCATATCATGGCTGATGAACAGTACCGCAGTTCCACTGGCGCGGGCTTTATGTTTAAGCAGACGCAGTACCTGCAACTGTACCGTGACGTCCAGCGCCGTAGTCGGTTCGTCGGCAATAATCAACTGCGGCTCGCAGGAGAATGCCAGCGCAATCATTACCCGCTGGCGCATACCACCTGAAAGCTCAAACGGATAGCGCGACATAACTTCCACGGCATCCGGGATTTGCATCTCTTCCAGCAGGGCAATCGCTTTAGCTCTGGCTTCCCGACGACTTATTGGTTGATGATGGCGGATCACGTCCATCATCTGAAGACCTATTCGACGTGTCGGATTAAGGGCGGTCATCGGTTCCTGAAAGATCATCGCCACTCGTGCGCCGCGCCACTGACGAAGCTGCTTTTCCCGAGCGTTAAGAGCATCTTCTCCCAGCAGTGAAATATGTCCCCGATGTACGCAATAACTGCCCGTCGGTAACAGACGCATAATCAACATTGCAGTGACTGATTTACCCGAGCCGGATTCTCCCACCAGACCGACAATTTCACCGCGGTTGATTTTCAATGACACATTGTTGAGCGCGTGAACATCACCGTTAAAACCGGGGAAACTCAAATGCAGTTGTTGAATGTCCAGAACGGGTTGGGTCATGACTGCTTTCCTCCTGCTTTCGGGTCAAGCAGATCGCGAATACCATCACCAAAGAGATTAAACCCGACGGCGGTAAGCAAAATCGCTGCCCCCGGAAATGCGCAATACCACCACTGATCGAGCACATAGTTGCGACCATTCGCCACCATCGCCCCCCATTCAGCACTCGGTTGTTGAGCACCCAGGCCAATAAATCCCAACGTGGCGGCCATTAAAATCGCGCTACCGATATCCAGCGATGCCTGCACAATCAGCGGCGGCAGGGAGTTACGTAAAATATGCCAGTTGATCAGATGCCAACGCGACGCACCAAAGGTTTTCGCCGCCTGAACATAGTTATACTGGCGAACAACTAATGTTTGCCCCCGCGCCAGGCGCACATAAAAGGGAATTCGCACAATAGCAATCGCCAGCATGGCGTTAAACAAACTCGGCCCGAGAGCGGCTGCCAGTGCCATTGTCAGCACCAGCGAAGGAATCGACAGCATAATGTCCATGATGCGCATGATAATCGCGTCTGCGCGTCCGCCAAGCACACCGGATAGACACCCGAGTAGCGACCCCATCATACCTGCAATGGCGACCACCACTAATCCGGCGAGAATTGATTGCTGACTGCCGACCAGTACGCGGCTAAACAGATCGCGTCCCACTTCATCGGTGCCAAACCAGTGCGCCGCAGAAGGCGGCAAAAGGCGGGCGGTTAAATCAATGGCGTTGGGATCATGCGTCGCCAGCCACGGTGAAAAAATCATCATCAGTAGCATTAATACAATGATGACTGCGCCGGTCACGGTGAGCGGACTGCCTTTCAGCATCCATACCAGTTTTGCACCGTTAAATCGCGTTTGTTTTTGTGGGCGTACGGCGGACGTTTCCTCGCTTAGCATCATTCACCACCTCCACGTCCGATACGCGGATCAATCCACAAATAGAGCAAATCCACCACCAGGTTGACCAGCACATAAGCAAATGAAACCACGACGGCAAAGCCCATCACTGCCGGGAAGTCGAGCGCCTGTATTGATGTTACTACCCATGCACCCATTCCGGGCCAGGCAAAAACGGTTTCGGTGAGCACTGCGCCATACAACAAATCGCCCAGCGCCAGACCCAATACGGTAATCGAGGGGATCAACGCATTGGGTAGCGCATAACATAAAACGATATACCAGCCGGGCAAGCCGCTGGCCCGGGCGGTACGAATGTAATCTTCACTCAATTGTTCCAGCATAGCTGAGCGGATCTGGCGAGCGACAATTCCCAGGTGAACGAACGCCAGCGTTAATGCCGGTAAGATGAGATGTTGCAGCGCATTGAAGAAGACTTCACCGTTACCTTCAAGCAGCGCATCGAGCAGATAAAAGCCGGTAACGTGCGTTGGTGGATCCAGCCAGTCATCAAGCCTTCCGCCGCCGGGAAGAATTTGCAGATGACCATAAAACAGCACAATGACGCCCAGCCCAAGCCAGAACGCAGGTGTGGAGATTCCGGTAATGGCCATTATTCGCACCAGATGATCCAGCCAGCGATTTCGCCAGACTGCAGAGAGTATGCCCAGTGGGATGCCAATCAGGAGTGCCAGCAGCAGGGCACAAAAAGCCAGTTCCAGCGTCGCCGGGAAAAATATGCGCAACTCTTCCAGCACCGGACGCCCGGTACGAATGGATGTTCCCAGGTCACCCTGAAACAGGTCGCTGACGTAGCGGTAAAACTGTACATACAGTGGCTGGTCCAGTCCCAGTTGCTGGCGAATATTATCCACGATAGCATCGCTGGCGCGGTCACCCGCCAGTAACCGCGCCGGATCGCCGGGGATCAGGTGCGAGATAATAAACGTAATCACACAGACGCCCGCCACCACGAGCACCAGCCCCCAGCAGCGTTGGCGTAAAATACTCCAGAAGGTCACGTTATTTACTCATGGTATTGATATTGAAGACCTGTTCCAGCATGGGATTGAACACAAAGCCTTTCACCTCTTTGTTCATCGCCAGTTGGTAGTTTTTCTGGAACAGGTACACATAAGCAGCGTCATCAATGACGATTTTCTGTGCCTGCTGGTAGTCCCGGGTACGCTGCGTCTGGTCGGTGGTCGCTAGCGCATTGCGCAGTAGCTTATCGACCTCACTGTTTTCATAGAACGAGCGGTTACCCGGCAGACCTTTTTTGTCTGACTCAAACCAGTAATTCATAAACATATACGGGTCGGCAAAATCCGGACTCCAGTTGCCAATCGCGATGTCGTAATCACCTTTACCCACTCTGTCGCGCATGGTGGCGTTCGCCAGCTTTTCCAGCTTCACATTGATGCCCAGCTTGTTGAGACTGGATTGTGTCGCCAGAGCAATAGGCTCCCAGTTCGGATCATTATCAGAATAGAGAAACGTCAGGCTGGTGGGTTTGCTCGTCACTTTATCCCATTCGGCTTTGGCTTTCGTTTCGTCATGGTTGTATTGCATTGCCGTCGCATCGTATCCCCACATGCCTTCCGGAATCGGGCCGCGCATTTGTTTTCCGTTACCACTCAGAATGCCGTTAACCATGCCCTGATAATCGGTAGACCAGGAAATGGCCCGACGCAGATCCGCCTGATTAAGTGGCGCTTTGCTGTTATTCAGATACAGATAGGTGACGCGCAGTGACGGATACTCTGCCACATTGACTTTGTTTTCCTGCTTCAGTGCGTTGAGTTGATCCACCGGCAGCGCATCGGCAATGTCAATGTCGCCACGGGAGAGTTGCAGGCGACGGGAGGCACTTTCACCGATAATTTTTACCGATACCCGTTTGAAATTCGGTTTATTGCCGGGGTAATGCGGATTTGGCACCAGAACTAATTGCTGACCTTTTTGCCAGCTTTTCAGCATAAACGGTCCGGAGCCAGCGGTATTTTGCGCGAGGAAACCACGGGCATCATCCGCCGCATGCTCCTTTAAGACCGCCGGATTGATAATGGATGCACCGTCATTCGCCAGCGTGTAGAGGAACGGTGCGAATGGCTGGCTAAGGGTAAACCTCACTGTATGTTCGTCGGGAGCATCAATCTTTAAATCTTTGGGAAATGCTTCTGCTGGCCCCTGGCCGATTTTTAGTAACCGCTCAAAAGAGAGTTTTACTGCTTCGGCAGTGACAGGTGTGCCATCGGCAAATTTAGCATTGTCCTTCAGGGTGAACGTCCACTCTTTTTGATCGTCAGACGCTTTCCAGCTACTAGCCAGATCGCCTTCAACGTCGGTTGAGCCTTTATCACCGTCCGTTTTGTACTGAACCAGTCGCTGATAAGACGGGTAGGTCACTGTCCAGTCGTTATTATCAATTGTCACCGCTGGGTCGAGGGTTTGTGGGTCGGCAGCTTTACCGATCACCAGCATATCTTTCGGTACGGCGGCGTGCGCAACCGGCATTGTTGTGGCAAGGACGATCGCGAGCAATGTAGGACGAAACGAAATCGATCTCTTCATGACAGTTTCCTGATTAACTGGCGTGCTGTGTGCCAGGGGATATAAAACAGGTGAATTGATCAGCGAGTAGTGGGTAACTCGCTGCCTGGGGTAATTCGAAGTGCCACCATTCGCTGGAGATACCGACAAAACCGCCACCAGTCATAATCGCATTCAGCAACAGCCGATTGCGCTGAGCGGCGGGCGGGACGGAAGGGTGATAAGCATGGGAACGTTCGTGCATTTCATCGAACTCTGCACCCATATCCAGGATGTTCCCGTGCTCATCACGAAGCGTCAGGTCGATCGCCGTGCCACGGCTGTGATTAGAACCGACCGTCACATCAACAACATATTGCGGGTCTGGGCAGGCTTGCCACAACATCGCCTGTGCTTGTTGTGGGCGATACGCATCGTAAATCACCAGTTGTAAGCCTGATAGCTGGGCGATACTGATACTTTTCGCCAGCGCGGTAATCGCATCCTTGTGTAACAGACAACGCGCTTGCTGGTAAATAGCTTTACCTGTGATGTTATCAGCGCAGGCGTATTTCAATTCGATCTCCAGATCAGGGAAGATCACGGCTAAATCAACCAGTTCGGTGGTATCCGACATAAACGGTTCCTGTATAAGACAAAAATTGCTGCGCTTTCCGCTTATGCAGATCTCATGCCATGCTGGGATAAGCGCCAGAATGCTGGCTTAAAGTTATATTTTTTAACTTTTGATCAACATTTGTGCAGCGTAGTGCAGTTTTGGTGCAAGAGGGGAAGTTAAGGAAGGAATCTCCCGGAATCGTAGCTGAAATCACAGTATTTAAGTGACAGTGTCACGTTAAATGAAAACCCGCGAGTGCGGGCGAGAGGAATTTGTCAGATTTTCAGCGGTAACACACTGCTCATCCAGCCTGGAATTTCTTCGGCGGGTAGGGGGCGGGAAAAGAAATATCCCTGAATAACGCGACAGTGGATCTTGCGTAGCATCTCAAATTGCTCTTTGGTTTCGACGCCTTCCGCCACGACGGTTAAATTAAGGCTTTGCCCAATGCTGGTAATGGCTTCAAGTAAGGCAAGGATGCGTTTTTCGGTCAGACAACGATCGACAAAACTTTTGTCAATTTTGATTTCCGTTACTGGAAGACTGACTAAGCGGGATAATCCGGAAAAGCCCGTGCCAAAATCATCTACCGATAAACCCACGCCCATATCGCGCAGGATCTGAATGCGCTTAAAGATTTCGGTATCGTGTTCCATCATCATACTTTCCGTGATTTCCACCGTCAGCTGGTGGCCGTCAATACCCCAGGCGTGCATTGCATCAGACACCTGATTAGGCAGTTGATTACTGCGAAAGTGCAGCGCCGACAAGTTAACGGATAACGCCGGGATATGAATATTCTGGCTACGCCATTCTGCTAACTGACGACAAGCTTCCGCGATGACCCAGCGTCCAATATTTTCGATTTCACCGATCTCTTCTGCGAGAGGAATAAACCGTGAAGGGGGCACATGACCATGCAGGGGATCGTGCCAGCGAGCAAGGGCTTCGATGCCGTACAGTTCACCCGTTTCTGCGAAGATTTGTGGCTGGTAAACCAGTTTCAGTTGGTTATTGCTAATTGCTTCTTTCAGCGCTGCGCCTAAAACCAAACGCTCTTTTACCATTTCGTTCATCGCCGGGCTGAAGAACTGCCAGCCGTTACCGCCATTCTTGCGAATATAATCCATTGCATTGTGAGCAGTGGAGAGCAGGTAATCGCGGTTTTTACCCACGTCGTAGCTGATGCCAATGCTCAAGGTGAGCGGGAATGGTTTATCGTCAATCATTATCGGCTTGCTGACCACATTCCGTAGCTCATCGGCGATTTGGGTTATGTTACTGACGTCGTTTTCCAGGCTCACCAGGACAAACTGCGTACCTTCGATACGACAGAGATACTGATCCGGTTTGAGTTTTTCACGAAAGCGATTGACCACTTCCAGCAATGCCTGATCGGCCCACGCATAGCCAAGGCTATCAATCACATCCTGAATATGGTCAACACCGATGAGATACACCACCGGAGAGACGGCTTTGTCGACCAGGTCATCGAGGTAATTGTGCAGGTTATTGCGATTTGGCAGACCGGTCATCGGATCAAATTGGATGAGTTGTTCAATATGCTGACGGCTTTTTTCCTGTTCCAGCGCCAGCGCGGCCATATGCTGGCTGATATCTGCCACGCGTTCGATAAAGGCGCTGGTTTCTGCTCCTGACGAGGTTTTAATTTGCAGGATCCCCGCAGGCGCACCATCACGCTGACGAATGGTCGCTGACCAGCTTTGCGCATTTTGAACTTCTGCACCGTGCGAAGATGACGCCCAGTGTATCGGCATCCCGTTGCGCAGCGCGAACAGCGAAACATGCGATTCGTTGAGAACAGATTCGATGTTACGACAAATGATTTCCCCCATTTCATGAAATGGCGGGCTGCTGCACATGGCGGCGAGAATATTGCCTTCAAGTTGGCGGATTTGCCGTTCTTCGGTGATATCCGAGAAAGTCATTACCAGGTTCTGCAGATGCGCGAGCACATCATAGACCGGGCTGATAGAGGCTTTAATCCAGATTTTTTCACCGGTGCGCGTCAACAGCAGAAATTCGTCCTGATCGCGGGCGGTTTTCCATAGCAACTGTTGTAAACGAATGCGGTTATCAGCAGGGAATTCTGGAATGTTAAGGAGTGAATCGGGCTGCATACCGCTGGCTTCGCTAATGCAGTAACCAAACATTTCGGTAAATGCGCGATTGCACTGCACAATATGGCGTTCCGGATCGAGGACAATCACCGGTCGGTCGAGATGGTCAACGGCAATAATCAATTGTCGGGTCTGTTCTTTTTGCGCCATTTCTACGCTGGCATCCCGTACCAGCGCCAGGTAATAAATTTTACCCTCGGCGCTCACTTTCGATAGCGCAAAACGTGTCCAGATTTTACTGCCGTCTTTTTTCTCCAGCTGCAGCTCCCGACTCATCCCCTCGACGCGCGCTTTACCGCCTTCACGGTTGTGACGGATGTATTCAGGATGCGCGGGACGCAAATCCCGCGGAATCAGCATATCAATGTTATTGCCAATAACTTCTTCACGTTTGTACCCCCAGAGCTTCTCTGCGGCGGGGTTGAAAAACATCACTTCATCATTTTCGTTAATTAACACCGCGCCCATCATATTTTGCTCAAGGGCGGGGAAAAAAATGCCATCGGCGGCATTATCCGCATCGGTTAGCTTCATGATTACCTCTGCATCCTGGCGCATCTAAAGACTGGCTTTCCAGAGTTCAACACGGTTTCTACCTCGTCTTTTGGCGATATACAGAGCTTCATCGGCTATTTGAATGAGGCGCTCATAGTCAGGATGACCATTAAACATGGCGGCACCGATGGAAAGTGAGAGGGCAATATCTTCGCCGTTTGCGGCTTTCAGTTTGGTTTTCTCCACCCGACTGCGAATACGTTCTGCGGTACGTAACGTTTCGTTTTCCGAAGCTTCAGTCAAAACAATGATAAATTCATCGCCCCCGTAGCGGAAAACATAATCACTACTGCGGACGTTGTCATAAAAGGCCTGAGAGACTTTACGCAGAATTTCATCGCCAGTGTTATGGCCCCACGTATCGTTAATCTCTTTGAATTTATCAACGTCAATAATCAGCACTGACAGCGGTGTACCGGTCCGGTTGGCATGGGCAATTTCGCGTTTGAAGATCGTCGGCAGGAAACGGCGGTTAAGTAATTTCGTCAGTACATCCATACCGACTTCGTGGCGCGATACTTCTTCAAACAATTCACGCAACAAGGTAATAATTTGCGATACGGTATTTCTTATCTGTAATAAAAATTTCACCCGTAAACTTCTGTTATTCAAATTCCTGGTGTTACGCATGGTTTGATTGAAAATACCGTCAAAATCCTGAATCAGACGGGAGATATGGCCCACTTCGGCTATGCCGCTAAAATAATGTCGACCTTTATGGTTAAACCACAGGCCAAAATCAGCCTGGCTTAAAGGCAAACTACTGCCTAAATCAGAATCCAGCAGGACTTTATAGATAATATCTATTTCCCATGAAAGTAATGAGGCTATTTGCCGTTCTTTTTCTTCTTCGGCGTTTTCCAGTAACGAGAAGATACGATAGTTTTCATCTTCCTTTGAGGCACTACTGTCACTAAAGGTAAACGCGCGGGTCATCACTTCCATAGCGATATCAATACTGTTAATAGAGAAATGGTAGACCTGAAGTTTTTCTGCGGCGGAATAATCCGAAGAGAAGATGACTGGATAGAGGATTTTTTTCAGCACCCGAAACCCCATCTCGACAATTTCTACCGGAATTCCTATGCGGGCATGCACTTCCGCGACGGTATGCTGGATTTGTATTAGCCTTTCGACATCGTCAACCTGGGCAGAAAGCACGTTAATAATCCAGCGTTCCATCGCACTTTTCAACTGCCGCTCAACTTGTTCATTACTCAAGAATTCTTCGGCATGCGGGTCGATACGGACAATTCGGTAAAACTCAATACTCAGATAATGGGCATGCGCAACGGCAATTTCCGCGGCTTTAGCACGAATGAGCGGATCTGCTTGTTCGACAAGCCCGGTCCACTCATCTTTCATTCTTTTAAAATACATCTCCATAATTCACACCCTTATAAGGCTGGGAAAGCAGACGGAATCAAAACGAAACGCAACGTGCGAGATCGACTAACTGCACCATATTCTCCTGAAATATGAAGATATACTGAAAACAAATAAGCGACTTAGGACAGTTTCAATCTACGCTACTGTTCTTCAGAAGAGTATAGCCCATCGTAATTATTTTTCGGTGACAGCGAATATCGTATGTTTTTTCATGTTCATACATTTTTATTAGGGGATTTATGACTGTTTAACTAAGTGTGGTTAATTGCGTAGTTAATTTGACTTAAGTAAGCATGATTACTAGTGGGATATTTCAAGAGGGTAGCAAGCCGGTGGGTAAACCACCGGCTTGTCACAAAGTATGAATGGGAGTTTAACTTCCCCAACGACTTTGCAGATAGCTAACCGCTTGTTGAGTCTGCGGTTTATTCAGATAGTCCTCACGGAACAAGATTGTGCCGCTAATTTCTGGCACGGCATCGTTAAGATCGAGCTGTTTTTTCAGTTCCGGTACGCCGCCGTTAATCATCCAGTCTGGCTCTATCTTTGAAGGTTCACCCACTTTATAGAAGGCGATACCGATATACAGGCGGGTCCTGGTCGGTTTAACGACATCTGCCCACCATTTTGCCAAAACGTCATAACGTGCGGCACTCCGTGAGAACGGCCAGTAAATTTGGGGAGCAATGTAATCCAGCAATCCTTGTTCCACCCATCGACGGGTGTCAGCGTAGGATTCGTCATAGGCTGCCGCGCCTCGGGTATCGGAACCGAGCGGATCGTGTGATCGGTTACGCCACACGCCTGCCGGGCTAACGCCAAATTCGACTTCCGGCTTAATGCTTTTAATGGTGTGCGATACCTTCGCAATTAACTGCTGAGTATTGTTGCGCCGCCAGTTTGCTTTTGACGCAAATGCGCCTCCGTATTTGCGGTACGTTTCGTTATCATTTAGCCGTGAACCCGGTGACTCAGTATAGAAATAGTCGTCAAACTGCACGCCATCTACCGGATAGCGGGAAACCACTTCCGCGACTATTGATGTGATCCAGTCCTGAACTTCAGGGATGCCCGGGTCGAGGACAAAGCGATCGCCGGACGTTCTGATCCAGTCGCGGTGTTGCACATAGACACTCGCTGGTTGTTGAGACAGAGTGCTATTCAGTTCCCTGATAGTACCGGGCTTCGTATTAACCGATACGCGATAGGGGTTAAACCAGGCGTGTACTTTCATCCCACGCTTGTGGGCTTCGTCGAGCATGAATTGCAGCGGATCGTAACCCGGATTTTCACCAATCTTACCGGTCATAAGATCGGACCACGGCAAAATTTTCGATGGCCACAGGGCGGTACCGTCTGGCTTGACCTGGAAAAAGACCGTGTTTATGCCGAGACGTTGCAGATGATCCAGTTTGTCGATCATCGCCTGTTGTTGTACACGGGCCCGGCTGGTGGGGTTACTAATGTTAACCGAGGAAACCGGTGGCCAGTCGAGGCGAGACACCGTGGCCAGCCAGATGCCACGCATCGGTTGTGACGATTGTTGCGTCGTGGCTGGGGGCTTTGAACCCGCTGGGGGTGTCACCATGGACTCTGGAGGCGTGCTTTTACAACTACACAGTAAAAGTGCCAGTGCAACCAGTATCGCTGGTCTTCTAATCGCTAATTTCTCGTTTCGGGAGCAGATATCCATATGTGCTGGTTTCCGGTAAACAGATGTGCGCTCATTCTCGTACTTATCCCGGTTAAGTCAATACGACAGCAAGCACGAAAAAGGGAGCGATGAATTATCGCTCCCTTATCTTATAACCATTCAGACATGGTTAGTGTTTCTTGTCATTCATCACAATATAGTGTGGTGAACGTGCACGCGGGTGCAGGAAGAAGTGACCTTTTGGTGCGTTCTGACTGTTGATTGGCTCCAGAGTGACGCCGGTATTCCCTTTGCCTTTACGATCATGAACAGCATAGAGAATAAAGGGCAGGGCAAGTACCACCAGGAAACTCACGACCAGTAATTCAACATACATATCAGTAGAGTCACCCTGGATGTTATCCGGCGGCAGGAAGGAAACAATAAACGCCATAATTGAAGTCAGCAGACCGACAACAGCCACGACCAGTTTCACCCCTTTACCACCAGGGATATTAAATGTGCGTTTTAAGTCAGGATGTTTAAGAACCAACACAATGTAGCCAATAAACAGCATGAAATAAGCACACAGATAAATCACCACCGTCAGCGCCAGTGCGATCAGGAAGGACATGTTGTTACCGCCACCGGTATTGGTGAGGATGATCAACGCGATAGAAGTAATCACCAGCTGCGAAATGACCAGCGTTACCGGTACGCCATTTTTGTTCATTTTAGCGAATGCCGCTGGCAGCAGGTTTTTCTGCGCTGTGACATACATCCCGCGAGAAGGACCAACAATCCAGGAGGCGATTTCCGCCAGAACACCCAGTAACAGCAGTGCGGAGATCACGCGAACCGTCCACTCAATTTCCGGTGCCACATGGGACATCAGAACGGTAAAGGTTTGCATTACCCCAGCGGAGAGGTTGATTTCATTACCCGGAATGACCATCGCAATAGACAAACCGCCAACAGAGCTTAAGCAGATTGCCGCCACCATCAGCAGTAACATAGCCAGTGGATAGTCGCGCCCGGGGTTGCTCATTTCATTGACGTGGGTTGCGGAAGCTTCAACGCCCATATAACTCAAAATGAAGGCAACAAATACAACCAGGGTGCCCACTTTAGAGAAGTCTGGGAAGAAGGTCTTCGCATCCATTTCGATAGCAACGGGGGCACCGGAATGCAGATAAATAGCCGCTAATGCGATCAAAATAAATGCAGGTAACAGGATACCGGCGAAGAAGCCAACTTTAGCAATTCGCGCCGTGTATTTCGTGCCACCAAACTGCGTTAATGCCAGCGCCCAAAGAATGATGAGTGCTGCAATAGTTTTGGTAATAGGGTCTTCATTCAGCGCTGGCCATTTCAGGATGTAGGAGAGTGCCCCTAACACGAAATAGAGCATCGGAATAAAACCAATGGCGATTTGCAGATAGCCAAATGAGATCGCTGCAAATCCCCATCTCGGCCCCAGAGTATTTGATACCCAGGCGAAGACACCACCTTCTTCCCAGCCGTCGACGGTGGCCATTTCCGCAGCACAAAGTCCCACGGGAATAAACCATAAAATCCCGCCTAATAGCAGGAAGAAGACTAATGAAAAGCCCGATGTTGCGAAGGTAGGGTATTCATAAACAGCCATTACCATCGATGCCGTTATGGCAAAAAATCCGAGTAATGTGAGCTGCTTAGCTTTACCTGTCTGTACTGATGTAGCCATATTATCCCCCTAAAACGGTATTCCTGTCGGAACCGCACCTGTTTTGTTCTGAAGCGTATTCAGAACAATATTTTCCGTTGCTAATGCCAGTGAACAGACTTTGGAAATTGTCCCGAAACGGGTTCGTTTCGGGACACCGTTACCGTTAAACGTTATCAGGTATGTTTAAAGCTGTTCTGCTGGGCAATACCCTGCAGTTTCGGGTGATCGCTGAGAT
>OAQU01000059.1_pt1 | contig 45254 bp, 53 predicted proteins | sample 1501081 | NCBI WGS metagenome assembly OAQU01 (sample SAMEA3360663, study PRJEB22359) | human gut metagenome | biome: ENVO:urban biome; feature: ENVO:human-associated habitat; material: ENVO:feces | place: Bangladesh | collected 2011
TGACATTGTTGTTGAGTTAAGCGTACCAATATCTTTCGGCGTCAGTGTTATATCCTCCGAAAGCGCCTTACCATTCACCTTACGGTCAGAAGGTACCCGATCATTCGCATTGTCATTCGCTGCTTTAACTGCCTTCGGTGTCGCGGCAAGCGTTTCAGACGTACTGTTGGTCGCACTGCTGAGCTGTACTATCCCCTTTTTCGTCGTGCTCGCATCCTCAAGCGCCACGGCGGATGCAATATCCTCTGCCCGTTTTGCCGCTGTCTCGGCGCGCGTTGCCGCGGATTCCGCCGTACTTTTGCTCTGTGCTGCCGCCGTCGCACTGCCAGCTGCCTCTGTCGCCTTCGTGGATGCCGTCGTGGCGCTGCCCTTCGCTGCGGACGCTTGTCTGGTCGCCTCATCTTTTGAAGCAGACGCCGATGATGCCGATGACGCCGCCGAACTGGCGGACGATGCGGCAGCCGTTTTTGAGGATTCTGCGCTGGTTTCCGACGCTTTCGCGTTCGTTTCGGATGTCTTCGCTGCGGAAGCTGACCTCGCTGCTGCGCTGGCCTGTTCAGTGGCTTCGCCAGCCTTCGTTGTGGCTGTTGAAGCGGATGATGCGGCGCTTTCTGCCGATTTTCCGGCGGCGATGGCACTGGCTGAGGCCTGCCCGGCACTTGTTGACGCGGCACTGGCAGACGACGCAGCCGCTGTTTTTGAGCCTGCCGCAGCCGAGGCGCTCTGTCCCGCTGCCGTTTCAGAAGACCTGGCGTTTGTCTCAGACGTCTTTGCCGCCTTCGCGGAATTGCCTGCCGCCGTTGCCGAGGAAGCGGCACTACTGGCGCTTGATGATGCGTTCGTTTCTGATGATTTCGCTGCCTCTTTTGAGGCCGCCGCATCCCGGGCTGAGGTGGCTGCTTCTGACGCCTTCGTGGTCGCGGCGGATGCAGAAGTGGCTGCTGATTGTTGTGACGCTGCCGCATTCGTTTCTGACGTTTTCGCCGCACCGGCACTGGTAGCTGCCGCGCTTTTTGAGGACTCTGCAGCAGCAGCACTTTTCGATGCTTCACTGGCCTTTGTTGATGCCGTTCCTGCGCTGGAAGATGCTGACTGAGCCGACGACGCGGCCTGTCCGGCTGACGTGCTGGCTGCGCGTGCTGAGCCTGCAGCATCAGTCGCATGGGTTGCCGCCTCACGGGCTGATGTGCTGGCATCGCTGGCTGACTTCTTCGCGGCTGCCGTGTTCTGTGCCACCGCGGACGCGTTACGCGCCACCTCTTCCACCATCAGTTCAAAACGGCGCAGTGCCTCAGGACGGGCATCATCCTCCGTCATGGCACCGAGAAAATCATTCAGCGTACCGGGTCGGGAATCTTCATACACGGTGATGGTCCCGGCATGTGACGGCGGGAATCCCTCCACCAACAGAATAACGCTGTACTGCCCGTACTCAACGTCCATGCTGTAACGCCCGGCTTCATCCGGATTTTCTGAGGCCAGCGTGTTCACCACCACCGTGGTGCTGTTACGTTTTGCTTTCAGCTGGATTGTGCAGTTCTGTACCGGTTTTCCTGTGCCGTCTTTCAGTACACCTGAAATCTTTACTGCCATATTCACCCCACAAAAAAGCCCGCCTGAACCGGCGGGCTGTCATAACACTGTGTTACCTGGCTAATCAGAATTTATAACCGACACCCACGATGAAACCGTCAGTGCGCCAGTCACCACTGCCGGAGCCTTCATAAGCAATATCAATGGCCACGGATTCGGTCGGGTTAAACTGCACGCCAGCCCCCCACGCCAGAGACGTGTTGCTGTGGCGACCGTCATCACTTCCGGTCAGCACATCGTGCTTTTTCCCCTTGTTGTCAGTTACGCGAAGATAATCCCCGGAGAAAGTCGACACACGGCTGTAAGCTACACCCGCCATCGCATACGCGCTGAACCATTCATTCACGCGCACAGACGGCCCCGCCATTACGCTGAACCAGCGGTTACGAACGGAATCTTCATGCCAGCGGGTATCGCTGTAACGGGTCAGCTGGCGATTCTTGTCTCCTGCATAGCTGAATGACGTCACCATCCCCAGTGTGTCCGTAAACTCATAACGGTATTTCACGTTAATCCCGTTCAGATCATCGCTGCCGGGGACGTTCGTCGAGGCATGAAGATACCCCGCGCTCAGCGTGGACTGATGTTCAGACGCCCATGCAGGCGCACCGGATACGGCCAGACAAATGGCTGCGGACAAAATTGCTGCACAAACTTTACGCATAATTACCTCTCGCTTTTCTGCAATAAAAAAGGCGTCATTCCTGACGCCCTTTATTGGGGTTATAAATATTTCAACGAATACTGATGCCGGAAGCGGCTTTTTTGGTCACAATCACCGTACAGTCGGTGATATTGCCTGCCCCCTGATTGCCTTTCTGGAAAATCTTAAACTCCAGAGTGACGCTTCCCCTGCCACTCGGCATATCAATAACTGCACTGTAACTACCGGGAATGGCCCCTTTAGTTTCTCTGGATGCGATTAATACGCCGTTTTTGCGAACTTCAAAACCATAACCCGTGTATCGCGTGCCTCCTGGGTTATTTCCGCTCCCCGGATCGTCATACGCTATACCGTTAAAAATAATGGGCGGAATAATAATCTGGCGGTCAAAGTTATGATCATCGCTGATGGTGACTGTAACCGTACCGTTTGGTGTTTCCGTGTTACCCCACGTACCGACTTTTTTCGGGAAGGCTTTTGATACAGCTTTAACGAAATCTCCTCTGACCTGGGTCGCCTCCAGCATGCCCTTAATCGTACAGTTCTGGTTAATCGTGACATTGTTGAGCGTTCCTGAGTTCGCATTCACACTGCCACTGATATCCGCATTTTTCGCCGTCAGTCTCCCGTCTGATGTCAGGGAAAATGCCGGAGGATTACCGCCGCTGGTAATGGTGGGGGCCGTCAGGCGTTTCAGGAACACTTCATTCATGAATATCTGATCGCCCTGACCAACAAACATCGGCTTTGTGTTGCCATTCGCAGGATTAATCATCGCAATCCTGTCTGCTGCCAGCAGCACCTGACTCTGCATGCCGTCAGGGGTGTTCTCAATACCGGCACCGATACCCGCAATATAAAGGCGTCCGTCCTGCATCTGCTGCAGTTTCACGGCCCACATGCTGTTCAGGTTATTATTTGTATCAACCTGAACTTTCTGTATCTGCTGGATTGCCGCACTCTGATTTTCCAGTTTTTTATTGACGGTCTGCGTGATTTCATTGCTGACATTCGTAATGGACGTCCTGATTTCAGCCAGGTCCGGCGCAAGCTGACCGTTATCAATCTGCGTCCACAGCTCCTGGGCCAGATGTGTTTTCCCGATTTCTCCTTTGAAAAAATCCAGGTAACCTTCCGCATCATCGCTCGCCCGACCGACAGCCTCCACGAATGCCGATTTGCCAACAGTATTCACACTGCGGATATAAAAATAATAATCATGGCCCGGTTTGATATTGATACTGGCAGCTATCCAGTACAGCGCCGAGCCAAGATAGCGGGCTGCGGTTTCAACCTGCCTGATATCCGCAATCCGCTTTTCCGAGAACCAGAACTCAAACTGTACCGTCGGGTCATAAACGGCAAGATGCGGCGTGGCGGTTATCTGAAAATAGCCCGGCGTCAGCTCAATCCGCGACGGTGCTGCCGGTGCGGCAATCCGGAAGGTGGTGGTGGCAGGTTCACCCTGCTGGCCATAGCTGTTTATCGCCCGCACCGTCAGGGTGTATTCCCCGAGCGGCAGGCCGCTGAAACGGTGCTCCGTGTCTGCGGTGATAGCGGTGGTCACCAGTCTGGCATCCGTTCCCTTACCACTGGTCAGGCGCAGACTGAAGCGCACACCCTTCACCACCCGCGGCGTGTCCCATTTCGCCTGCGCCAGATACTGGCCGTCAGCTGCGCTCACCTCCACCGTCAGGTGCTGCACTGCCGGTGGGATGACGCTGTTCAGGGAACCTGACTGCGGCTCAAAGCGGGCACCGTTATCCACGATGGCTTCTTTTTCCGGTACGTGCTGCACCGCCGTGATGGCAAAGGTGCCGTCCGTGTTTTCCCGGACGGAGACACAGCGGAACAGGCGACGGCGCAGTGACGGCAGGGAGAGTCCCCACACCCCGTATGTCTCCACACCATCAGGCAGGGTACTGACCTGTATCCGGTCCGGCGCGGGGTGTTCGGTGATGTCCACACTCACCGGCTTACCGCTGCCGTTAATCAGGTTCACCGTGGCGGCACCGGTCTCCGGAAGTGTCACTTCACGGTCCAGCGTCAGGGTGCGGGTGGCAGCATCAATGGACAGGACACGTCCGCCGGTCAGGGTCCCGGCATAGTCGTTATCACAGATTTCAATGATGTCACCGGGTGTGTGCCGCAGCCCCTGAGACCCGAGCGTGAAATCCACCGTCTGCGTTTCCAGCAGTTCGGTCTTTATCACCCACAGTCCGGCACGGTGGGCCTGACCGCGGCTGGTACAGCCGAACGCGTCCATCTTCAGCAGGTTGCGTCCGTAGCGCAGTATGGCTTCCGGGTCTTCCACCAGTTCCGTGGAGGTCTGCCAGCCGTTCTGCGGGTCGGTGTAATTCACCTCCACCGCCGTGTGCCGGTCCTTCAGGGCACTGAAGCTGTAGCGGAATCCCACGCCGTTATCATCCACCACCACATCGCTGTTGGTGTACGGCCACACCACATCCGACGGGCGGTCCTGAACGAACGTCAGCGTCTGACCGTTCCATACCGGCATACAGCGCATCGCAGAGCAGAAATCACTGAGAACGTCCCACGCCTTACGCTGTTGTGCCAGGTACGCATTAAAGGTCATCCGCGGCTCTGTCCCCCCGAAACCATCCGGGACCGTCTGGTCGCAGTACTGCCCGATGGCATACAGCGCCCACTTGTCCACATCCGCCGCCCCCAGACGTTTTCCCATGCCGTAGCGCGGGTGAGTCAGCATATCCCACAGGCACCAGGCCGGGTTGTTGCTGTATGCCGGTTTCAGACTGCCGTCCCAGATACCACTGTACGTGCGTTTTTCCGGGTCATAGTTTGACGGCACCTGGATGATACGACCGCGGATATGGTAGTTCACCGTCATCTGCTGGCCGCCGAACTGCTCCGCATCCACCTGCAGCCCCACAATGGCCGTGTTCGGGTAGCACTGTTTCACATCGATGATTTCGGTGTATGACGACCACAGCGTCTTATTCTGCAGCTGGTCCGTGGTGCTGTCCGCCGTCTCCCTGACCATCCGGATGTTAAAGGGCCAGGGAGGCAGATTATCCAGAATCACCGAGGCCAGGAACTGTGAGGTGGTCTTGCCGTTAATGGTGACGTCCTTTTCTGTCACCCAGTTACCGTTACGCTGTAACTGAATCAGCAGGCGGACGGTTGCCGGGTTACGGTCACCCTTTGAGGTGGTCTCCACCAGTGACTGCACCCCGAAGGTAACCCGCAGGCGGTCAATGTTCGCGGACGTAATGGTGCGCGTCACCGGTTTTGCCTTCGTCACTTCCACGCCCAGTCCAGTTTCAGCTCCGGAGGACTCAAAGCCTTCCGGTGGTGTCTGCTCCTGCTCCCCGGCGCGCCAGACCGCCGTCACACCGTGTATCACGGGATTGCCGTCCGTGTCCGTCAGTGGGGTTTTGTTCACCAGAATACTCTGCAGTCCCTTCACCGGACCTTCTATCGGTCCCTCACCAATCGCATCAATCACACTCATCATCTGCGTGGATTTGAGATTATCCTTCGCCTCACGAGGCGTGTGTGCCTTACCGCCACCTTTTCCCATACAGCCTTCCCCTGAATAAATTAACCGCCACTTGCCATTCCGTACAGAAGTCGGATATCCTTCGCCCGAAAAGCATGAAACACATTTCTGCCATGCTAAAGAGAAACCCCGGTATCAGCAGATACCGGGGTTTTCTTTCATGCCCACCGATAATCCTGTTGGTTAAAACCGGTAATGGCATAAAAATTCTGAATATCTTCACATTTTCACACACTGACTGTGGCGCTTATAATTTCGCTGCGTTAGTGTTTTTTTGCCCGAGTAACAAAAACAACTCCTTAACATTGATCTTCATTTGTCTGTCCCCGCAGCTCCGCGATCACTGCGGGATTTTTTTATGTTTTATCCCTGTCGCCCGATAACCACGACCTTTCCGCCCCCGCCTTCATCACGGGTGCTGATGTCCTGGGATATACGGCGGGAGCCAACCAGCATTTCCCCGTAAGGCACCGGCATCGGGTTCCCCTGGGCAATCATGTTATCCAGCGAGGAAAAGTACGTGTTCTGTCTGCCGTTATCCGTTGCGCGGTAATCCGGTGTTTTTGCCTTCGGGGCCAGCATCTGGGCCACACCGCCCAGAATCATGCTGGCTCCAAGTGAAAACAGCATCGTGGTGGCAGAAAAACCACCGGCTGCCAGGGCTGAACCCCATAACGCCATTGATGCCCCGGCAGTGAAGAAAGAGCCCACGATGGCTGCCGCCCCCAGCACAATCTGCAGTCCACCCTTTCCGGCCCCGGCCAGTCGCGGCACAATGTGGATGACCGTTCCCTCACCCAGCTGTTCGTGAAGACGGGCGTACACCGCCTCCGGTGCCGTGTCATAACCGGCAATACGTATCTGGTACCAGCCTTCGTTCATCTGACGGCGAAAGCCCGGCATCTGCATCGACAGGGCGCGAATGGCTTCCGCTGCCGTGTTCACATACAGGCTGAGGCGGCGGCCAAATCGTTGTAAATCCCCGTGAAGGCAGATGCGTGCCAGTGGCGGTGACGCCAGACAGAATGCGTTCGTCGTTGCCATTTTTCGGAATACCTCTCCCGTTTACTCAGTTGTTCAGGCAGATGGTGAAGCAGCTCACCGTTGCCGCAGTAAATGGCGGCATGGTTCGGTACCGAAGCACCAAAGCAGCACAGCAGAATATCGCCCGCCTGTGCAGAGGACAGGGGCACCCGGTAAAAGCCGGTGACCGCCATATTGTCCAGGTAAAGGTTCTGACCGTTGCGCCACCAGTCATCCTCGCGATGAAAATCCGGCATTTCAGTCCCCGCCAGATGATAAGCATCCCGGAACAGCGTGTAACAGTCCGTCACCCCGTGCTCAAAGCGCCGTCCTGTCAGATGTGGCACACAGCGGAATTTGTGAATGTCACCCCGGCAGACCAGCCACCAGGGCAGTGCGCTTTTTATCTGCAGCCGCCGGTCAGCCTCGCTCAGCCAGGGCAGCCCACCGGGATGACTGTGGACCAGTGCCACAATCTCCCCCTGCATCTCTGCCCGCAGCCAGTCTTCCGGTGCGATACGAAAATACGCCTCCGGCTCTGCAGAAATATTCACACAAGGGATATACCACTCCCCCTCCGGCGTGCTTATCACGAAGCCGCACGACTCCGCAGGCGCACACCGCCGGGCATGCGCCAGAATCGCTGATTCAGTCTGTGTCATAAACCGGGATTTACTGCGAAAGTTTATTAATGGAAAGGAAACCGCCAAAATTGCCGACATTCCTGCGCAGTTCACACCCGCGCATGCACTTGCTGCATCTGTCCTTACGGATATCCGCGGTGGGTTTATCGAACTCATCCGCCACAGCCCCGCCCGTGTAACCACACTCATCAGAGCGGTAGGTCCACATACAGGTGTTCGCCAGCATGATACGACCGGGAAACAGCGCCCCGTCCGTCTCGGTCGGTGTGGCCAGCACAAACGAGGCCGTCATGGCTGTCAGCTGCGACATCTGCTCCACCACCCAGCGGTCACTCAGCTCCTGCTCCGGGTCCGCCGCCGGATTGCCCGCAACGAAATTCACCGCATCCAGAAAACGGGCATACACCCGGCGGCGGACCACCGTGGCCCCCACCAGACTCTGCAGGTCCTCCGCCATCCCGGTGACAAGGCCAAACAGATTGGACACCGTCAGCGACGGGCGGGCACTGCTGCCCCGGCCGTTCATCTCAAAGCCGCTGCCGTCAATCGGGTATGCCTCATACTTACGCCCCTGCCAGGTGACCGGCTCCCCTTTTTCATTCAGCTCATTACAGAAAAAATACCGCTCACCACCCTGTACCGTCAGGTCGATTTCCCAGAGTACCACCCGCGGTGACTGCTCTGACTTAACCGACTCGTTCAGACTTTCTTCGCGAATATCCTGCATCAGTTCACCACCTGCTCAATCGTACAACTGAAATCACTGTACCGGGCATTATCCGTGACACTCCACTCACGGCACACAACCCTCACCGTTCGGTTATGTTTCGGCGGTCGCCACAAAAAGGCACGGTAACCACCATGCCACGATAAAAACTCTTCCAGCCATCGCCGGGTCGCCTCATCCGTAACCCGGAACACCGCCTGAAACGTCTTCAGTCGGGCATTAAGTCCCGTCGGGCGGCGCTGTTCATAACCGTCACCAAACCGTACCCTCGCCACCGACGGTTTCTCACTCACCTGCATCCCTTCACGCGGGACCAGATGCAGCGTTTTTATCTCAGCCACTCAGCATTCCTCCGTCACGTCGCATGGACAGCATCACCGCCTGCACCCGCTGGTCAATCAGTTGCACAAGGCTGCCCGCAGCTTCCGGCCCTATCTGGCCATTAGTCCCGTCATTCTGAATGGCGATATGGTAGACCGGGGAATACACCAGACCCGCACTGCCGTTCATACTGCCCACCGCTCGCACACCCAGCGAGCCATCCGCCGCCCGGGTCAGGGGCATAATGGCTTCAGGACCGGCCTCCCCCATCAGTCCCGCCCCTTTTGCAAAGGCAAAGTACGTGGGCGTGTCCACAATACTGTTGCTGTACGCACTCAGGTTTGCCGAGGTAAACACGCCGCCTTTTGCATTGGCCACCGCCCCGCCCAGCCAGTCACCAATGCTGCCGAGAAATCCTCCTACACCGGACATACTGTTTGCCGCCGTCTTGATCCCGTTGACAATCGCGGCATTCATAAGAACTTTTGATATTTCCTGCAGCACTGATGAGGCCCAGCTGCGCCATTCCACTTTATTCCCGTTCAGCACCTCCGTGATGTTATTCACCATCCCTGAGATACCCTCCGTCGCAAGCTGTGCTGCCTGTGAGGCGTAATCGGACGCATTATCCACCCAGTTACTGAACCCCTCCTGCAGCCCTTTCTGCCAGTCCGCACGCTGCACATCCGATTCGGCATAAAAGGCTGCCTGGTCCTTAAGGCGTTCGCTCAGATACTGCGCGTTCTGTGCCCGTGCCTGTCTGTAAAAATCCTCACTGATATCCCCGGTCTGATACTGAGACTGAAGGTCCGCATCCTTCTGGCGGAAGCTGTCGCGGATCTGCTGCAACTCCCGCATGCGTTCCCTGGCTCGTTCTCCCTGCCCGTACCCCAGCAGTTCGGCTTCATTTGATGCACGCGCAGCCACATTATCATTCTTCAGGGTCTCTTCCCGGTACCGCAACTGCTCCCGGATTTTTTGCTGGTCAATCAGGGCCGCATTGCGCAGCAGTTCCTGCTTCTGTATCTCCGTCAGGGTTTTCAGTTCGCCCTGCGCTGTCTGGTACTTCAGCTTCGCCAGTTCTGTATTCTGACCCGCCAGTGCCAGTTGCTCTTTCTGCTGCTTCAGTAGCCGGGAAAAACTGTCTTCCGCTTTTTCCGTCTCTGATTTTCCACCCCGGGATTTGGGTTTATTCGCCTCGTTATTGCGCCAGGCTTCCAGGGCATTACTGATATAACGTTGTCTCGCCTCCTGATACGGATCACCCACAAAACCGAGGTCATCCGCCGCATACCCCAGCCGGGCACGCTCTTTTTCTTCCCCTTTCAGTCTGGACAGGGCCAGCTCACGCTCTGTTTTTGTCAGGGCACTCTGCTGTTTATCATCCAGAGTGGCCTGTGGCAGCCGTAACGGCACATTCACCAGTCCCTGCCGCTGCTGAAGCAGTTCATTACCCAGCCCCAGCAGACGGTTGAATTCCGTATGCTGACCGTTCATAACCAGCATGGACTGGTACACCTTATTCTGCTCTGCCGCCTGCTGACGAATTAACGCCACACGACGGTCTTCCAGCCCGGCAAGCACATCCTGAATGGACTGCGCTTTTTCCTGCATCTGTGCCAGACGGGACTGCTCAACGGCAAGCTGCTCTGTTGCCTGAGCAAGCCCTTCCGTTACGGTCTTCACCGAGGTCAGATGGTTTATCATGAATCCGTCACCGGTCGTCCAGCCCGGGTTCGCCAGAACATACTGATATCCTGCGATTTTTTCCTGCAGGGATTTCACCCGACTGGCCTGTTCATCAATCAGCCGGTTCTGCTCTGTCAGCGCCGCCCATGTTCGTCCTTCATTATCTGAGGCTTCAGGCAAAGACATTGACGGCGTTTTATGCGCGATTTCATCTATCGTCAGTGCATACTGGCGCGCAGACTCCCTGGCCTGCTCCTGATTCTGGTACAGCGTGTACCATGCTGCAGCCCCCAGCATCACCAGTCCGGGTACGCCACCAACCAGCCCCAGCGCACCGCTCATCAGACGTGAGCCCACCGCCGTTGTACTGTTCAGCGCATTCTGGGCGGCGCTTCTGGCAGCAATATTTCTGTTCAGGCGTTCCTGTGTGGCCGCCAGACGGGCCTCTGCAGCAATCTGCATCTCCGTCCCGCGGGCTGCCGCCACGGCCTGCTGAGCACGGTACACGGCTGCCCTTGCCCGCGCCGTGGCAATCTGCGTTCCCCTGAACTGTGCTTCCGCCAGTGCAACTTCATTACGTGCAGCCGTCACAAGTCCTGCCGTGGCAGACACCGCTCCGGAGGCCATATTGCCAAAGTACCGGGCAACCCCGACGGCAACCAGCGCACCCACGGCTGTTGCCACATTATCAATCTGTCCGGCAACACCGTTCAGCACGCCGGAGAGCGTTTTTGTCACCCCGCTGGCCTCATTCGCACCGCCCACCCAGGCCATAAAGGCGTTTTCCACCTTTGTGATACTACCGGAAACCGTTTCCGGCATGGCCGCATATTCATCACGTAATATCCCCAGCTGGCTGATTAACGCAGGGACCACTTTATCCGCTGTCAGTTTTCCGTCATCCGCCATTGCCTTCAGATCTTTACGGGCCACACCCATCCCCACAGCAAGCGCGCGGATCACCCGGTCGCCATTTTCGTTAACAGCATTAAACTCTTCGCCACGCAGTACACCCTGTGCCAGTGCCTGGCTGAACTGGGTGATCACCGAACCGGATTCCGCAACTCCAGCCCCTGACAGTTTCAGTCCTGTCGAAATGGCCTCCGTCACCTTCAGCACATCATCAGCACTGTAACCATATTCACGCATTGAGGCTGCCGAGCGGGCAAACAGGGCCGCATTATCTGAAAATGCCGTGCCCGTCCGCTGGCTGATATCCATCAGCACTTTCTGTGATGACGAAAATTCATCGGATGACTGCGACGCCTGTTTCAGTCGGGCATTCACGGAACTCCATTCATCGGCCAGAGAAATCAGGTGTCCGGTGGCAAAGGCACCTGCAAATGCCCCCGCCGTTCCGGCAGCTGAAGCGCGGATTTCCGTCAACTGGCTGTTCAGCTCAGCCAGGGCGCGTCGCTGCTCCCGGGCGACTGCGGCAGCCTGACGCCCGCCATTCTGCAGGGTCCGGTAATATTCACTGCCCATGCGGGAAGCCCGCTGGATCTCCGACTGGAATGACTGCGAATTTGCCGAAATTTTGATAATCAGTTCACGTAACGTCGCCATTCACCTTTCTCCGGGCGTAAAAAAAACGCCTCAGCGGTTCTCATCATTCATGACTGTGCTGCAAAGCTCAGCGCGTCTTCCAGCGCCGCAAACGGATCCACCTCCGGCTTATCCTCATCCTCGCCCCAGCAGAGCATGGCGTCCTTCAGTGCAACATTCATCCCCTGTGCCCCGAAAACCGCTTTCACGATCTGTGCATTACGGATATCCCCGCGCTCATCACCCAGCGGGGATACCCTGTCGAACTCCATCCACATCATCGCCTCGCTCACACTCAGGCTGTGCCGCAGTTCGGATAAGGTGCGCCCCAGACGGAGCGCAAGTCGCATCAGAAAGCAAATTTCCGGGCGGGCTACTTTTTTCTGGCCGACTCTGCATCAGCGATCAGTTCCAGTGCCTGACGCAGCAACCGGGCATGTACCGGACCATAGACGGCCAGCACCTGCTCACGGTCGTCCGGAGCGAACACCCGCTGCAGATCCGTATCACACAGGACATCGCAGAACAGCGTCACATCCGCTTCCAGGTTACGGCGGGTTTTCGCCACCACCGACAGGGTATCGTCATCCTCTCCATCACCATTGAGCACTTCCTGCCACAGATACCAGGCCTCTGCCGAAGGCTCCCGCAGCACCACGCTGACATTACCCCATTCCGGCACCTTCACCGTTTTATGACGAAACCCTGACAGTCTGGCCAGCGCCAGCGTTTTCAGATCCTTTTTCATGATGACCCATCCCCTTATCCGGCGGCTGCGCTCACTGTCACGGTGCATTCAACAGACGTCACACTCTGTGCTTTCTCTGCCGAATCGGTCACCACGCAGGTATATTTCCCCGCATCAGCGGACTGCGCACCTGGCTTACTGAAGGTGTCTGTCGTCTGCCCGTCAACCGGCTGACCATCCTTCTTCCAGGCGTATTTATACGGCGGCGTTCCCCCGTTGGCACTGACTGACATTGTCAGCAGCGCACCTGTATTCACGGTAAGTGTTTTATCCAGATTTTTCACAAACGCCAGCGGTACCACAAAGGACACCGGTTTGCCTTTCATACGCAGTGAAAACGTTGCTGCCACCACGCCGTTGGTACCGGATGACCAGGTGTGCTGACGCACTTCCGCCAGGAACTTAAAGCCCTTACCGGACGGAAACAGCACCTTAAACGCATACAACGCGTCATTGTCATAGGCATCACGCAGGGCGTTCTGGGCCTGATTCAGATAAAAATTACCCGACATGGAAATCTCAGACGACGCCCCCAGACCGTTGATGTTCTCCTGCTCTGTGGAGCAGAGCGTGGTCACATCAATATCCTGTTTCTGACCGGCGGTGAACTGGACTTCCTTGATGGTGCAGTCCAGGCGCAGATATTCCGCCTTATCCATAGTTTCAGCAGTCGCCGGGGCAGATGAAATCATCACCTGCGTCAGCTGTGAGCGTTCATACAAAGCAGACATTCTGCCTCCTGATAATAAAAAACCCGCACGCGGCGGGGTATGGGTTTTGTAGAAAAAAAGAAAAAGTCACACCGTGACCTGAAACTCCAGGGTTGCACGGTAACAGCGGTTTTCCGGAATATAGTCCTGCATTTCACTGACGGATCCCGGGGCCAGCAGCATTATGGCTTCACGGGCGTCCTGACGTATCTGACGCGCCTGCGTCACAGTCCCGGCATAAACGTCTATCTGCACCGACACTGAGGACTCCGCCTGCCCGCCCATCACGTCCGCAGACACCGATGAAATCAGGCTGAAAACCACCCACGGAAGCGCCACCGACGGCCTGCCATCCAGCAGGGGGACCACATACGGGTACACCTGCCCGCCGGCAAGATGCGCCAGATGAGGATACAAATCCGCCTCCGTCATCGTCTCAGTACCTCATCAATGGCCCGGTTCATCCGCGCAATCGCCACCTGAGCTGCCTGTTCACTGCGCACATCAAACGCCGGGCGCACAAACGGGTGCGGTGGCATATTCACGGTCCCCATTTCCACAAACCGCCAGTAGAAAGCATTGCGCGGGTTATCCGCCTTCATGGTGTTATCGCTGTTACCGGTGTCCGGATTAACACCACGGATATGGACACCGGATTCCATCCCGCCATCGCGGGAGCGCCGGGAAAGGACCACCACATTGCGGCGCAGTTTTCCCCTGCGTACCGGTGCCCGTGACACCACTTCTTCTTTCAGCACATTCGCACCCGCACGGGTTGCCTCACGCAGCACCCGGTTATTTTCCGCACCACTCAGAAGCTGCAAATCGCGGCTGATGTCCTCCAGCCCCGAAAAATCCAGCAGGGTTTCGATCATTTTTCCCCTCCCAGCCGACAGAGAATTTCCAGACGCCCGCCGGTCGCATCCGGCACGGGCAGCCCGACAACGTTCAGGATCCGGTCACGCCATGGACCACTCAGCACATGAAGTCGTGACGCTGCCGTGATTTCCCGACCGGACTGACCGCGCACCCAGATGCGGATTTCCGCCTGCGCCATTTCCGCACCGGACTGCATCCGCTCCCGGCTGCTCCTGCCTCGGATATCCGCATGAATTTTCCCGCATGACACCCATTCTTCCGTCATTTCTCCGGCAGCGTTACGGGTTAACACCGGGTTCAGAACACTTATCATCTGTGTCAGACGACCTGCAGATATTGCCATTCCCCCTCCTCATAACACCGTCGGACAACGCAAATCGTAAATCAGCACGGAAACAGAAAACGGCAGCTCCCCCTGAAGCAGTTCTTCCCGCTCCGCAAGATCCGGATTCCGGTACAGCATCCCGGTCAGTCGCATGGCAGCCCCCTTCATCCGGGTTAATGCCTCGCCCGGGATCAGTTCACCGTCCTCACGGATCACTTTATCCCGGCTGCCCTGAATGTAGGCCAGCAGCACGGCGGTAGCCTGACGAACCTTGTCCATCAGCATGTCATCATCCGCGTCATGGTCGACACGCAGATGTGCCTTGATCTCTTCCAGTGTCAGTAATGCCGTCATTTTCCGCCTCCTGCATCCCGCCCACGTTTTGCAGCCAGGGTCCAGGCTGATGAATGAGCTTCTCCGGGTTTATCTTCGGTCATACTGTTGCAGTGCCACAGCGAGCCCCCCCACGTCACCGTATCGCCGGAGTGGTAGGTTTCACCGGCTCTGAACACACCGCGGTAGAGCATCACCGGCAGGGAAAATGTTTTTTCCGTACGCTGGCCACTGCTCTGCCGGACCACCACAGAGAACAACCGCTCACCCGTCATGCTGACGTCAATATCCGCCACCCCGTCAACCAGGCATTCCCATCCCCGCATCCCGTGCGTTTTTTCATACGCCCGCCAGAGTCCGCCCTGGTGTGTGGCATACGTGCCCCGGGGAAAGGATTTTTGATCGTCAATGGCGGGGAGTATTTCCAGAGCCGTGGCATCACGCCCGTCCTGCGGAGCCGGCAGGGCACTCACCGCATCCAGAACCGCCTTCTGCAGAACATCCGGATCGTAGTCACGACCATCACGCGGAACATGAATATGGCTTACAGCCTCCTTCACCATCTGTTCAAGCATCGGACGCACATCATCCGGGGTGAGACTTTTACCGTCTGCCGGCTGCGGAATATTTGCGACCGCATCATTCACCGCCTTCTGCAGTACTTCCGGATCGTAGTCACGACCATCACGCGGAACAGGGATATGGCTTACAGCCTCCTTCACCATCTGTTCAAGCATCGGACGCACATCATCCGGGGTGAGACTTTTACCGTCTGCCGGCTGCGGAATATTTGCGACCGCATCATTCACCGCCTTCTGCAGTACTTCCGGATCGTAGTCACGACCATCACGCGGAACAGGGATATGGCTTACAGCCTCCTTCACCATCTGTTCAAGCATCGGACGCACATCATCCGGGGTGAGACTTTTACCGTCCGCCGGCTGCGAAATATTTGCGACCGCATCATTCACCGCCTGCTGCAGTACATCCGGATCATAATCACGACCATCACGCGGTACCGGAATGGCCCCCACAGCGTCATCCACCATCGCCTGCAGAACCGGACGCACCTCATCCACCGTCACATGCTTCTGTAATACCGCCGACAGGGAAGTCAGTTTCTCTTCAAACGCTTGTGCCTGCGAGGCCATCTTCCCCTCAAATGTGCGCTGTAAATCCGCCAGCACTGTGGAGAATTCTTCTCCCAGTGCACGAATAATGGACAGTTCCCGTTCCGTCATTTTCTCAGTATCCCCCCTGAACATCGCTTTCACCGCATCATGCTCTGTTTCACTGATTGCCTTATTACCGTCAGATGCGCCGTCAGGCAGCTGTGATGAAACTGTTTTCCCGGCAGACGAGAACGGATCCTCACGGGCATCACGACGGGACAGCGCCTCCAGACTGTAGTTCTGCTGCTGAAGATACAGTGCATCACCGCCGGCCAGGGGCGGCAGGTTCTCCCGTTTACGGGCCTCATTGGGCGTGAGAAGCGTATTTTTCACCGCATCCCCCAGCGTTTTCATGCGCCGCTCACTGTCCATTCTCAGCAGCGTGGTGACATCAAATTCTGTACTCTCGTTTTCCCCCGTTTCCAGCGCCTCATCCAGTAACAGTTCAATGGACTCAATCAGCGTCTGCAGGCACTGGGAATAATACTGCTGCTCCAGCGCCTCCACGTTGTCACTGGAAGGCGGTTGTCCCACGCCAATCTTGTAGGCCGGGACACGGAACACCGAACAGACAATTTCAGCGGTCATCTTCAGTTGTTCCACCGTCTGCGCATCCACCGGTGAAAACGTCGTGGGGTTGTATTTTGCCCCGTTGCTCAGAATGGCCGTTTTCCCCGCATTTTCGCCTGTATACCCGCTGTCCCAGTTGCTCTTCAGTTTTTTCGCATTTTCTTCCGTAATACTGCCGGGGATCTCAATCACCCCGGACGGCCTGCCGCCATTTCTGAAAAAAGACGTCGAATTTTCCTGAATATGATGCCCCTGCGTGGCCGCCAGCCCGGCGGCATACACCGGCGGCAATCCTATAAGCGGATGAAAAAAACAGTTAAACCGGTCGTGGATCACTTCCCGGGCAGGCACCGTCACCGCCTCCGTGATCCCGCAGTTCCGGTCCGGCGTGATGCGGTAGAACACCTCGCCGTCATCCGCCACCAGAGGTTCAACCCGGCTCCAGTCCAGAATACGCAGTTCTTTGATCTGCCCCCGGGCATTACGGATTTTCAGCACCACCGTATTGCCGTGACGCAGTTTGGCGTTCAGCCACAGTTCAAAAAACTGGATGCGGTTCTGCTGGGCGTTGGGACGACGACAGAGGCGGGCAATATCCCCCCGGCGCGTTTCCCTGCGTATCCCATGCGCATCCGTCTGCATAAGACGCAGCCGCATTTTGGCGATATCCTGGGATATCAGCGAAATACATGCAAACACCGCATGAAAGGAGAGGACGGCTTCAGGATCGGCTTTCACGCCCTGCTGCCAGGCGCCGGAAAAGGGCTCAGCCACCGCCTGAAACAGGCTGGTCCAGCCCGCCTCTCTTACGTCACGTCCTGATTTCTGGTTTTTTCGGGTTCGCCGTAAAAGGTTCCACATTCGCCATGCTCCGCATCACGTTTCTTTTTCTGACCTGCCGGACGTCGCACCGTGATGTACTCCGCCTTTCCCAGGCGAACCAGCACCTCCGCACACGGCTGTGCCACATCACGGATATCCCCGGCCCGGGCATCATGCGTGCCCTGCAGATATCGGATCTTTGCCATAACCTGTTACGGGAGGCGCACGCCTCCCGTCCTCCTTATCAGACTCAGCCGCCGGACGCACTGCCGTAGTTCACTCCGGTGATCACCGCCACCGCCGCGGTACGGCGACGACGCCAGTTGATCCAGCGCTCCGCACGGATGGCCACGCTGCCTGTCTGGAACATGGAAACCAGCTCCACCGGGGACGGCGTGGTACTGTCGCCGGTCGGCTCAGACTGCATTTCCAGTGATGCCTCGCGGGACATATCCACTGCCACGCCGCCGTCATCCGCCAGATAAATATCCGGGGCATTCACCAGCACCAGCTGGTCACCCACGTACTGGGAGACAATCACCGGCAGCCCCTGGAAGGAGCCACCCAGCAGGGTCATGTCCGGGTATTCCTTCTGACCCAGCGCATTTTTACGCATGGACAGTGCCAGGGCATTGGTGCTGGACATCAGCCAGACCGCACCGGTGGGCTGCAGGTTTGCTGCCACAAACTGTCCAAACGCAGCCTCTGCATCCGCATCCGGGTTACCGGTTGATGCCGTGCCCTTCACATCATGGGTGATGGACGCCGGGGAGACATCTGCCACTGCGGCTTTTTTCGGGTCCACAAAGTCTGTATCCAGACGCGCCACCACCGCTTCCGCCAGCGCATTACGGACCAGTGCATCAGCAGCCGGACTGGAAAAACGGATCAATTCTTCCGTCAGTACCGCAATGGCCGACACCTTCGCATGACTGAAGGTGATGGATTCAAAATCAAACTTCGTCAGGGGTTTTGCCTTACCCTCACCCACCCAGCCGGCAGCACCGCCGGACACCTGGGCGTGCACACGGATATTGAACGGCACCTGACGAAGTGCAGGGATCCCGCCCTGACCAAATCGCCCGATAATGGTCTGCGGACGCAGGTAATCAATAAAGTCCTGTGCGTATTCCTGATATTCAGACAGGCTGCCTGCCCACTGCGGATCCGTGGTGGTCCCCGCGCCCACTGCCGATTTCAGGACATGATGCAGACGACTGTCATCCGGATACTGACGACGGGCCACTTCCAGGGCTTCAGATCGGACGCCTTTAGCCGCAGCCAGCGATTTGGCAAAGCGGGCGAAGCCAATCCCCTTATCCAGTTTCTGCTCCACACGGATCACCGGCGCAGAAGCCACCGCGGCCACATTCCCGTTACCGGCCTGTTTCACCGGCTGCGCCGTGGCGGCCTTACCGGCTTCCAGTTCACGCAGGCGCTTCAGGTGCGCATCCACCTGACGGATTTCCGCTGCGGTGTTGTCGTAATGCTCTTCCTCCTCCACATCCAGCGTGCGCCCTTCCTCTGCGGCTTTGGTCATGACCTCCTCAAGGGAGGCTGCCAGCGCTGCACGCTTGTTTTCAAAACTTTTAATCTGTTCGCCAATATTCATTATGGTCTTTTCCTTATGAAAAACGGTTGTTGACTGTGCCGCAGCGCCGGCAGAAGATGCGATTTTCACCACCGGTTTCCGGTTGCCGGACGCGGCAGAAAACGGGCGGTCGTAAGATTTAATGGTCCGGATGGTGCATTCCGCATTCGCGGGCACGGTGACGGCAGACACCTCCATCAGTTCCCAGCGCAGAAAATGCAGTCCGCCTCCGTCCAGAAAGGTGTATTCATGGGGACGGAAGCCCACGGACAGCCCCCTGACCAGCCCGGTCTTAATGGCCGCCCAGACCTCATCCAGCCGGGCAGCCAGTTGCGACGGCATATCCGGTACGGGCTTCACCAGTGTTGCCGTGATTTCCAGCCCTTCGCTGACCCGGCGCACCGTACACTGCCCCACCGGGCGGGAATGGTCATGCTGCCAGAGAAACGGGATCGCACTGCCAAACTCCGCGCCCTCCGGCTCCAGGATGTCACCATCCCGATCCGGAGAAGGCGTTGACGCAATCCCGGTGATCACCCGTTCATCCTCACTGAAGGATTTCACCGTCAGCAGGGAACAGGCCCGTTTAAGAGTCACATCAGCCTCCTGAAAATAAAAAAACCGCCGGAGCGGTTCGTGATGGTTACAGTGTGAACAGGGTTATATGAAAAAAACCGCATATTCTTTCTTTTTCGGTTCCGGGTTAAGGGACATCAGGGAGACCGCATTGAACAGCGCCATCAGCGGGTCAATTTTTCCCCGTCCACTGGCCTGTTTGGTGATAAGAATGGCGTTACCTTTAGGCTCCACCCGGGCATTGCCGACACACCAGGCCATCAGGGGCTGGTCACCATGCACCAGCACCCCTTCAGCCAGTTTGCGCTCGGTGGTTTTAATGGCCCCGCCCAGTTTCCAGCCCTGGCTTATCCCCACCACAATTCCGTCGGGGATCCCGGCTTCCGCCAGTGAATCCAGAATCTGCCCCACCCCTGACGGGTCAATACCGATATGGTCCAGTAACTCAGCCTCATGAATGCGACGCACATATTCCGCCACTTCCGTCGTGTCATCCCCGACACGCCGGACAATGGTCATATCTCCACAGGCAACAAGATCCTGAAACCGGGACGCCTCGCTCTTCCGTCGGACCACCGCGGTTTCATGCGCCCAGGCATGGCCCCAGCCCAGCCATTCGCGGGTCTCCCGGTCACGCCCAATCACATACATCCCCAGCAGATCATCCAGCCCTCCGCCGTCAATCCCCACCGTCACCACATCAGCACGACGCAGGATATCGTCCAGGCTGATACAACGGCCCTGCTCTTCCCAGAAATCAGCCCCCGCCCAGCGGTCAGAGCGCAGGGCAAGACCAATTTCCACATTGGCGTGTTTTGACATGAACCCCCGGAATGTCTCTTCACCGGCTTCCCGGGCTTTACGGTACTCCCGGTACAGAAAGGCCTCATCCACTGAATAGCCGAGATTCGGATTGACCATGGCGAGGTTTTCCATCAGCAGGTGAGCCCCGCTTTCCACCATTTCAGGAGGGTGTTCAAATATCACCGGCAGAAAGTGCGGATCATGAATTTTGCCGTCGCGCACATCCCGGGCGTACTGCAGTTTCTGTCTGAACACCCCGGCGGGCGGTTCATTCGACTGGGTGGTCGTATACACCACAAACCCTTCCGGGCGGGAGGCAAGCCCACCGATGGCTTCACGTAACATGTCCTCCGCCTTGTACTGCTTGCCAAACAGCCACAACTCATCAATCAGCGTCCCCACGGACTTGATACCGGACACCGTATTCGGATCGGCTGCCACCACCTTCAGGGTGGTGTCCGTCACCCGGTGGGTGATGGTCCGGATATGTGTCTGCACCTGACAGAGGTCATCCAGATCATCGTCCCGTCGTACCATATCCCTGGCAGGATTGAAGGCGTTGGCCGCCACCTCCACAGTCGGGGCCAGAATCGTGTAACCCGCCGCCTGCCGCCAGTTCAGTAACAGCGCCGTCATCATGATCCCGGCGGCCAGTGTGGACTTGCTGTTTTTTTTGGGTATCAGAATGAACACTTCCTTGATATGGCGGACACCGGTCTGCGCATCGTAGGAGCCAAACAGAGCCGCCACCAGGTCAAACACCCACTGTGCACAGGACTCCCCGAACGTCGGGCTACCCGGTGCATCCACAATCCGCAGTTGTTTAAAAATCGCCAGGGCATGTGCGGCCTGGTCCGGATAAATCGGATCCGGAATAATCGACAGCCCCTTTTTCAGGCGCTCTGCCCAGTCCGGGCAGGCCGTGCTCCATACAGGTATCATCCGTTGCCCTCATTATCGTTATTCACCACCAGTCGTGGTGGTGGTGGTACCGCAAAACGGTTAGCCGCTTTTTTCGCGGCATCACCTTTTGCCGATTTTTTCCCGGCATCGCCTTTTTTATGGTGTGTGAACTGCGCCAGTCGCCAGGCCGCATCCAGTGCCAGTTTCGGATCAATGCTGAGGTTTTCCACCAGGATCTGCCCCATAGCTTTCACCGGATCGGGAAGACCATCCTCCATATATTCAATACCATGAGACATCACCGCGGGCGGTGGCATCTCCGGATTGTTTTCGTCCGGCTGTGGTATTGCAGCCGCCTCACGGCGACGGGGTTTATCCTCCTGCTCTGATTTTTTCTGCCGGTAAACAGGAACCTCATCCACCTCCACCGTTTCGCACTGTTTACGGGCTATAAACGCGAGCACCTCCGGATCTTTTGCCAGCTGCGAGCCTTTAACCCTGGCGGTCTTCGCCGAATAACCGGCGGCAATGGCTGACGCTGTTTTGTTTTTCCCGGACATGAGCGCCAGCGCAAATTTTCGTTTTTGCGTTGTCAGCACAGCCTCCTCCCGGGTCCAGAACGCACTCAGCCGGGTATGGTTCAGCCCATTTTTCCCGGCGTCTCATGCCGCAAATGTTAACTGCTGCCTGGTTAACATTTGCTGAAAAAGCCTGTTAACATTTTTTCCGCACAACAAACTGAATAATAAAGATAAAAACCGCAAAAATGCCCGGGCAGCCAGTTAACATGTTAACTGCCCTGAAACGGGAATTTTTTCTCTGCGTGAGAGGGGGCGCGGTGTCCAAAGCGATCGTTTTTTACGCCGGATGATACCCCCCCCGGGTTGGGTTACAGTCCGATGATGTCGTCCTCTCTGCCACTACCTCCGGACACCTCCGGCAGCGTCGGGTCCGGCATACCACTCGCCGCTTCACGAGCAGACTTTTGTCGATGGCATTCGGTACAGAGCGTCCAGAGATTCGTCTCCTCATTACCACCACCGAACTGAAGTGCAATTCGGTGATCGAGTTCACTGTCACAGAGGTCAACCACACGACCACAGAGACGGCACTGCCCGGCGTCCCTGAGCCAGATATGACGCTTGAGGGAAACACGTGCACTGCCACTGACACGACGCTGTTCACCCTTCAGAATATTCACCCGTCGGGTATTCAGTGTTTTGATTCTGCTCTGGAGTGTACGAAGCTCAGCCATGTAAAATCCCCGTCATATGGCAATCAGTAAAGGAAATAAATATGTCATCGAAAAACCGTACCCGCAGAACCACAACCCGCAATATCCGTTTCCCCAATCACATAATTGAACAGATCAACATCGCCCTTGAGCATAAAGGGTCCGGTAACTTTTCAGCGTGGGTTATTGAAGCCTGCAGGAGAAGGCTGGCAACAGATGCAACGCATCTGCGCCCGGCCAGCATGACAAATAACGAGAAATGAACGTTCGGTTTCTTCCACCATCGCACCGGACAGGCGACTATGAGGGGACAACGCCGCGCTCCGTTAACGCGGTAAACCCCGGTGTGTATCGTTTTTGATTATCCCCGCACACTCGCGCAGAGGAGTCTCCCTGTCGGGCTGCGGTCTCTGTTAATGCAGGAATACGGCGACAATACCGCGCATGGATAATAAGGTCGCTCAACACACTGGCTGTAATGCAGCGGATACCATGCGGCATTTAGCGGCATTCATCGTACACTCCACGGTTAGCTCTTCATTCGTGGCATTCACCTGAAAGGTCCGGGAGTGTAATTGCGTACATTTACCACTGAACGAACCTTCAACAAGAACACGACCACGCTGCAAAATACGGAACGGAATTGTTCCCTGAAAAGGTTCTACGGTTACCCGTAATTTCTTCATGTATCCTCCGGATAATAAAAAGCCAGCTTAGTGCACTGAGTGCGGATATATTCCTGCGCCCCTTCCAGCTGCTTCTGCATTGTCATCAACCGTTCTCTGAGGATGAAATAATCCCGTTCAGCGGTGTCTGCCAGTCGGGGGCCGGTTGCATTATCCACGCTGGAGGTGTCGGTGGCTTCACGCACGGTACCGGGGCAGGTGGCGTTGACCCGCAGGCGCTTACGACCAGCGGCAACATCAGCGCGCAGAGTTTCATTTTCAGCTCTCGCATCGGCTAATTCCTTCGTGTATCTGGCATCAAGCGCAGCGACATCTCGCTGGCGCTGCTGCATGTCAGTAATAGTGGCATTCGCCAGTTTCAGCTCACTGACTTTTTTATCGCGCTGCGCTTTGTAGGTGATGGCGTTATCGCGGTAATGATTCAGCCCCAGACTAAGCACACCACAGGCTACCAGCAGGACAATAATCACCACACACAGAACACGGTTCATATCACCACCAACGGATTGCCCAGACCAGAACAGCAATGGCCACAATACGAATGGCAAATGCCATTGCCCGAATAAGTTCAGCACTCATCTTTTTAAAGTTCACGATTTCAGCGCAATGACCAGTTTTGCCAGCCCATACAGCATCGGAGACACAGCAATACCAACAGCCACCCACTTAATAGCAAAAGCCAGCGCTCTGCTGATGTCATCAGTCACTGTCACCCCAGCAGCCCCGACGAAGACAACATCACCCAGGCGAAGGACAGAAAAAGAGCAACCAGCATTAGTGAAAATGAAATACCGACAATCACACACAGGACCTTTGCCGGCGTTATGAGTTTGTCTGACATAGCTACCCCTTAATTGCCACAATTAACTGGGATACTACCCATAAAAAAGGGATGCTCCAGACCAGCAAAAATTTCCAGTTTGGTAATTGACTAATCATGAGTCGCAACTCCCTAATCAGTTTGCTAAAATCAATCAAGGCAGCCTCCCATAGCTTACTGCCATAAAAACAAAACCCCGCTTGCTGCCAACAAACGGGGTTTTTACTTTTATTCACTTACATTTTGCCAGTTCGCAGGATTTCGTGTTATCCATCCGCCTTGGCCAACGTCATTTATTAGCAAAATATTCTGCTTATCTGTCGATTCCCCAGCACGCCAGCGCGCTCTCCTGGTCACGACGGGATACCTGACCGTAACAGTTATTTGAGCGAATACGGCAGTCCCTGCCACCGTCCTTAATCCACCAGCGAATCGCCTCACACGCTCCCCTGCGATCACCTGCATTAATTCGTTTATAAAACGTCGACGGAAAACACTTACCGGGGCCAATGTTGTACGGACAGAATGACGCGATCCCCGCTTTCTGGGGTTCACTCAATGGCACTCTGATGTTTTTCTCCACCCATGCCAGCGCCTTATCACGCTCAATGGCGTTAACCCGGTCGCATTTTTCCTTCGACAACTTCATGCCAGGAACGACAGGTTTGCCATCCACCAGGATGGCACCGCGGCAGATGGTCCAGATACCCGCGCCATCACGGTATGCCGTGGTGTGGTTACCTTCCTTTTCATCCAGAAACTGGTCGAGAATGTCAGGCGCAGGCGCACCAGCGGCAATCAGCGCCAGAACGGCAGCCGACAGGCCGTATTTGATTTTGGTGTTCATGGATATTTATCAGGATTTATCGGTTTCTGCCCACGGACAGGTTTATCTGTTCCGGTCAGTGACTTAAGGTTGTGATTCCGGAGGAGTCTTCAGAGAACCAGTAATTATTCCCGGTAGCTTTCCTTTGTAGGTTATCCATACATTCTGCGCCTCTAAAATTACGGGGCGCTTTTCCGGCGACTGCTCATCCCCTTCACATAACCCGGCAGCAACATCCAGGAAGACCTGTCTGATGCTCCTTCTGGCTGCTGCCTCATAAAACTCCAGCGTGGCACCTTCAACACGGTCCAGCGAGATGTCCAGGTCAAAAATTTCACCGTCAAAGCGTTTTTTGTCCCGTAACGCTAAAGTTACCGTAACTTTATTCTCAAAATTGCGGATCCCTTTCACAATCAGTTCATAGTTTTGAGTCATTGAATTACTCTCCCCGTGCAGCCTTACGACGGTCCTCTCTGATTTTGAAATACAGGTTAGTCAGATATGTCAGCAGCCCAAACAGCAGACTCCCCAGCACGCCTATTGCCGCCCACTGAGACGGGGAAACCCTGTCCAGCAACTGCAGGAACCAGTAGCCCGTTCCCACCGCTGACGTGGTGTATGACACACCTGTTGTGATTTTTTCCATCTGGTACATACCCCGTCTCCCGTTATCCGGAAGCTGACAACAATAAAAAAAGCCACCAGTTAAGTACTGATGGCTCTGATAACTCATGCAGGCATCTCAGACGACCCACTGACACTACCGGTGAGTTTAACGATACCTTCCATTTGACTGGCTCACTTTTTATGATGATGCCGGTGCATTTATCTCCAGCACCAGACTTTCTATCTCAACGCCATACGCTGCATTTTTGGTAATATCCGTCAGCGTCAGCGCATTCAGCCCCAGTGTCAGACTGTCTTTTATGACCTGGAATGCCGGGCCAGCCACTCCATTCAGTTTCGGAGTAACCGTGGCACTGCTGGCGGTGAACACCAGCTCCAGCGTCTGCCAGTCGTTACTGTAATTCCCGAACTCGCCCAACTTTGTGTTTCCGGCTTTCTTGTGATGCATCAGATTCAGTTTGCCGTCTGTGGTCTGGGTGAAGAACGACATCAGGAACGGGTTACCAGTCCCGGTCATCGCCACGACGTCAGGTAACGCTACATCGGTATACAGATAAATTCCCAGACCGAACTGGTTGTTGGTCAGTGCGCCTGACAGTCGAAACTTACAGCTCAGTCTGCCACCCCGTGTCAGCAGGGAGACCGCGTCATCCACCGGATGCATCAGGGACCAGGTTTTATTGCTCTGCTTGGTAACCTTAAACACACCATCTTCCAGCGCAACACTGCCGCCGGTGATGGTCCAGCCCTGCGCAGCAGCCTCTCCGGCTGTCGGCAGCAGGGAGACTGTACGAACGGATGTGTCACCATCAGACGGCCCCGATGGCGTGTCGCCGCCGGGCGAGGGTTTAATCTCCGGTGCGGTACCGCTGATGAAGGCGCTGGTTCGACCAACTGCGTTCAGAATAGCGGTTGCCAGGCGATCCGAAATAATGCCCCTGCGCGCCCATGAACTGAAATGTGTCGGACGATTTGACGATACCCAATTACCATTACTACGGGATTGCGCGCCGTAATAACCTGCATCAGCAATATCCGGGTCTTCTGCCGGTAAGTTGGTGGGCGTGTTGTTGCCGTTACCGTCGGTCATGAACGGCACAAAGAAAACGTTGTCGCTCTCCCTGTTTTTGTACGCGCCGTAGACGGAGTCATACTGTGTGCCGTATGTGTTTTTCCAGTAATACGTCGTGTCGCCACAAATCCACGGTACAACTGCAGCACTGCCGCCATGGCACTGCGCGTTAAATCCGGAAAGGTCAGTACGGAACTGCTTCAGCATGGCCGTGAACAGGTCCGGTTGCTGTGCGTAGGTGGCAGCGCTCATGTCAAATTCGCCCTGCATCCAGCACACCGCCAGCAACACATTTTTCGGGTTCTTCTGTAATGCCGCTTTGGTGCGTGCGATCAGGTCCTGATATAACGGTTTACCCACACCCCAGCGTGCCGAATCCTGGCTGGCCCCCGTGTCCGCACTGAATGTCCCCTCCGCGCCCTGGGTGAATGCCGAACCACCACGACAGCATGGTACCAGCAGGATCCCCGCGTTATTCGGGATATACGGAAGCAGTTTTTTGGCAATATGTAAGCCCTGGCCGACACAGCCGTACTGCCCTTTGCTCAGGTCTGCCTTCGGATGATTCAGTGCGCTCATATCCTGAACATCATGCAGGCAGTGGTCTGCCGGAATGATGTCGTTAAATGCGCATGCTTTACCACCGGGAGTCACTGTGTTGCGACGGGCCAGTTGCTTAATGCGTGGGTGGGGCGCATCGTAAGAATCCGGAAGCGGAAGCCCTTCACCGTAAGCCATGGCATTGGATTGCCCGGCCAGTACGATGACGTAGTACCACTCCGGCTCAGTTGCACCACTGACGACCACATCACCTTCTGCTGCAATCGCCTGCATCAGGGTATAAGGGGTTATGGCCACCGGACTACCAAACGGCTGCCAGCCCTCTTTCAGTTTATGTGTCAGCTTTTCCGCAAGATCTGACGGCGACGCCGCCCTGACAACATCATAGTGTTTAAATGCCATGGTTCTTTCCACCATCTGAAAAATGATTCTTTAAAATACCTGACATGTAATACAGAAAAAACACAAAACCATACCTTAATTAAAAACCTCATCATCAAGCAGATATGCATGGATAAACTACAAGACGAGATATAAACCACCCTGCATTTAAATAAACAATAAACAACATCAGAAAAATAATTCTGCTCTATGGTTTACAATCAAAAATATCATTTATACTTTTCAGAACATCACCAGCAAGGCATAAACAAGGAAACTAAATGAAGTGGATTGTGATTGATACAGTTATCCAGCCATCATGCGGAATATCTTTTTCAGTCATATGGAGTAAAATAAAATTAATAATCTGGTATCAATCGGATGCTTTCTTACCTCCTGAAAGTATATTTACACTGACTCACACAGGCATCATGCTCAATAACAAAGTGCTGCCTGTAACCATTTACAACGTAGTACCATTCAATAAAACATTCTGGAATTTAATCAAAAACAGCCAGGAATGCCCTACAAATACAGATAACGTATTGAATGAATGCTTTAATAACCGTTGCACTCTGCAAATATGTCCTTATGGGCTAAAACAACAAAGTCCATAAGGAGTTTACTCACATCTGACAAAATCAATATAAACAGCCCCTCCGGAGAGGGGCTGGAGAGTGGCGCTATGTGCCATTGCATGGTGCCGGGTGCCTCCCGGTGAATTCAGTACCAGCACCTGAATCCGCGATTATCCCATATACCTACTCGCTGATTGCCCCTCCGCACAGGGGGATTCACCATGCCAGTTTCTTTTAACAAACTCCCCGCAAACCAGACAACAGTCAACCGCCTGAATTGTGAAGTATTTAAAAATTTCTCCCGCTAACTGATACCCGGCTAACAGTCTGGCGTTTTCTTTTTCAGCAACGGGAAAGCAGCAACCACCACACCCGCCACCAGCACACCGTCAGCCAGCACTGACATTATCCGGCTGCTGCAATGCCATTCACAAAAACAGTAAGCAATCACTTTTTACCGTAACAGGTGATAATCCAGATATGTATCTACCCCAGATGAGTAATCCGAAGTTCATCCATACCACAGGTCCTGGCTATTCTGTTGTACTCCTGAACAAGAGCAAATAATTCTGAATTAGCAACCATGAACTCATCGCAAACCCTCTGTATAGCATCACTATTCAGAAGAATAACGTCTCTTCCCGAAAGACGATCAGGAGTACAGAACAAAACTGTCAAACGGCTGAAGGCCTTTGCTCGTGCTGCATTGACTATATCAATACGCTGCCTAAGGATGAAACACCCCGACGCCTCATCAATATTCACTCTACCCACACCATATGAATGATAAATATTTAATGCTGAAAAAACCATTAGACCGTATAACAAACACTCAATCAACACTTAACAGAACTTTTATTTTTGACAAACATATAATATTTTCAACAATATCCTGAGCCAGGTATATTTCAGTATAAGGCTCTGCCGAAAGGAATCTGGAAGAATGAATATGGCGCGCTGTACTGGATTCGAACCAGTGACCGATTGCTTAGAAGGCAATTGCTCTGTCCGGCTGAGCTAACAACGCTGAATACCGATAATGGACCGCCATCGGGGACCCGCCCCCGCACCAACAACCCTGTTATCGTGTCGTCTGCTCTTCCTGATAAGCTAATGGCGGTTTGTGATGGTGGCCCTTGCTGGATTTGAACCAGCGACCTGGCGATTATGAGTCGCTCGCTCTCACCACTGAGCTAAAGGGCCGGAAGCAGAATAATAATGGTGCGTAATTAATTCTGCAATCTCATCCGTTTCAAACGATTAAATCCTGAACTTCCCTGACTGTCTGCTCAAAACGTCCGGTCTCCAGTTCAACGCCAATCGCACGACGCCCCAGTGCCATCGCCGCTTTTACCGTTGAACCCGACCCCATGAAAAAATCTGCAACCAGGTCACCCGGACGACTGCTTGCGCTGATTATCTGCTGCAGCATTTCTGCCGGTTTTTCGCACGGATGTTTCCCGGGATAGAACTGCACCGGTTTATGCGTCCACACATCGGTATACGGCACCTGCACCGTCACGCCAAAATACCGCCGCAGATGTTTATATTCACTCAGCAGCTCCGCATACTGCCGGTTCAGTGAGGTATACGTATCCACCAGCTGGTGGTGGAGCTTTTCCAGTTCACCACGCCGATGCTTCTCTTCTGCCACCCGGGCAAACAGCGCCTGTAATTTCAGATAATCGCTTTCATTCGGTAGCTGCCACTGACTGGCACTGAACCAGTGCGACACCATGTTTTTCTTTCCTGTGGCATCTGCAATCTGTTTTGCCGTTATCCCCAGGGCCGCGCGCGCATCACGAAAGTAAGAAATCAGCGGGGCCATCACATGCTGTTTCAGTGCACTGCCCTTCGCCGCATACCCGGCATCTTTCGGACGATACGGCCCCTGATAATGTTCCGCGAACAGAATGCGCTCTGTGGCGGGGAAATACGCCCGCAGGCTTTCCTTGTTGCATCCGTTCCAGCGTCCGGACGGCTTCGCCCAGATAATATGGTTCAGCACACTGAAGCGTTCACGCATCATGATTTCGATATCAGATGCCAGGCGATGACCACAGAACAGGTAAAGACTTCCGGCAGGTTTCAGCACCCGCCAGAACTGCGCCAGACACTGGTCCAGCCACTTCAGGTAATCATCGTCGCCCTTCCACTGGTTATCCCAGCCCTCAGGCTTCACTTTAAAATACGGCGGGTCCGTGACTATCAGGTCAACAGAATTTTCGGGTAACGACCGGATAAATTCCAGGCAGTCGGCGTTGATTAACTCACAACTGGATATTTTTACAGTATTAAGCATGGATCATTAAGCCTGTCTCTGATAGGCTCATTCTGCTTTTGCGCAAAGCAGTGGGCCTGAGGTTTGCTTGTGAACCCAACGCATGAGCAGATGGCTGGTGGGTGCCCCTAACACCCACCAGCCGCCCATTTACCACAAATAAAAAAGCCTTCACTGCGGAAGGCGTCTGTAACAACCGAACTGATAGTCTGCCAGACCCGCCATAACCAGCTGGGTCAGTATTAACTGGCAGCGTTCGCGTGAAAGGTAAGTATTCTGCGCTATCTCCCCGACTGTCGCCGGTTCGGTAACGCTTAATTCATTAAACACCACTCTGGCGGTTTCTGTCATATCCTGCTGTTTTAGCATGTCTTTTTCCCTTTTCCGGTTAACGTGACACACCAATAACTCTTGTCGAAAAAGCCAGCAAGCTGAAAGACAGGTATTCACCGCCACCAGCGCGTTTACTGTACTGACGCGATTTCAGTCATAAAAAACCCGCCAGGCGGCGGGGTGTAAAAAATCTTCTAACGTCAGGCATAAAACGCCCATCGTTAGAGCAAATTTACCACAGATTCGGGAAAAATCAACAACACTATCGCGTTACCCTCTTTAACTGCCGCTCCGCCCATGCCTCTTCAATGTCAAACCGAACCACCAACGTATCGTAAAAGCGTTTCACTGATTTTTTCCACGTATCAAGCGTGATAGCACTCGTCACTTTGCATATGGCATTAAATGCCTCCGTTGATGGCAGCCTTTCACAGCCACGACCACCACAACGCTGGCAATCTCTGATAACAGGCATACCACGTTTTACCGACTCTTCACGATGAATGGCGACACCACGCCCACGGCAATCCTTACAGGCGGTGGAAACCTCACCCTTTCCGCCACACTCCGGACAGGCAACTTTTACCACCTCCCTGACTTTTTTCCATTCTTCCCAGTAAGACGGATACACGCCTTTTGTGCACTTTGCCCACACTGGTGGCTTACCATCCGGATACTGGATCTTGTTTGTAAAAACCTCGCTTTCAATAAATTTTTTTCCGTGACAGCAGGGGCACTGTTTTTTGCTCGCCGCGCTACGGGCATAATCTTCAAACGCATACGAAGCCATAATGCGCATCACTACCGGTTTTATTTCTGCCGGAAGTTTTCTCAACGCCGCCACACGATCGCACCGACTGAGTGCATAATCTGCCAGTAATTCTGTTGCCCGCGCCCTGTCATTCATACTGATGCCCATTTTCCCCAGGAACGCAGAAAACCCCATCTCAGCCCGATTCTGTGTCATGCCCTGCGCGGCCATCACATCAGTGATACTCAGCGCATCTTTTGACGTTGAGGCCGATACATCGGTCAGGCCAGGGGATTTTGGGGAGTAGTATTTCGGTAAATCTTCCAGTTTCATTTTTTGACCTGCTCTTCATGCATTATGGGGTAAATCTTCACCCCCATACGTCCACCAGATACTGGCTGACCACGAACGATATTGATTTCATCAAACTGCTCATCGTCCATTAACACTCCCGCATGCGTCAGCGCATCCAGCGGTGCTTTCAGGATATTGTCCAGGTCGCGACGACGCTTATCCGGTGGCTCTGCAATCACCTTTATCGCCAGCCTTCCGGACAGGCTTAATTTCAGCCGCTGCTGGCGAACAATAAGCGCCACAGCCCGGCGATAACGCTTTCCCTCCTCCGAGATAAAATATGTGCTGCCACGGCGTCGCCAGTAAGTGTTCACCGTCGGCGGGTAAGGTAAAACCAAATCTATGAGCATCAGTCACCTCTTTTACCCAAGCACGCCAGTTGCAAAGGCGTGATCAAGAAAACGAAAAATTAAATCAACCTGAGAACCATGCTTTTCTTCGAACGCCAGAGGATCCGCATGAAGCTCGTTGTGATGCTCCCGACACAGCGGTAGCGTGAAAATATCGTGAGATTTTGTCCCCATTCCGCCCTGACCATGACCAATCAGGTGATGGGGATCGTCGGCTGGCTTACCACAACACGCACACGGCTGTGTCTTCACCCAGCGTGTGTATTTCTCGTTAACCCAGCGGCGACGTTTAGGTCGTTTCATGAAAGATTCCGGAGACTCAGGATCAACGGCAATGCTGACCACCGTCTTTTCCTGTGGTGGGTTCTGTTGCTGGTGGGCGTGAGGCAGCGGCGCAAGATTTTTTGTGCGCTGTTTCAGTATGCTGGTGGCGGTCTGCTCTCCCGGTACGATGTCGCTTTCACGGTACATTGAGCGGATTTTTTCCGCACGCAACCCCAGCGAACGACGTAATACCGCTTCCGGTAGCGCGTCCGCCACCTGATTGCGGACCGCCCACCAGGATAATTCAGCCAGCGATAATTCCCGTTCCTGCGAGCCATTCATTGCATGGCGTATGACGTCAATCATCCATGCAGACAGGTTTTGGTGAGCAAGTTGCCCGAGTGATTCGGAGGTCTGGTCGCGCAGCTGGTTGTCGCAGTGCCAGCACAACACCATTGCGCCGGTACCATAACGGTGAATGACGGTTTCACTGTGGTGATAATCGCCGTGTGGCCACTGGCAGGATTTAACATGGCGCAGTAACCAATCAGACAATGCGCCAGCGCCACCAGCAGCACGAATCACTCGTTCGTCGCTGAAAAATGGCAGTAATGATTTATCCTCCGCCAGCGGCTGGCGAACGGCAGGAACGACCCCGGACGGCAGATTACGCATGCTTTTCGGTTCCGGCTCCACCAGTACCCGGGTATTGTGGAATACCGGCATGGATTCACGGCCCGGCTTAACGATCACCAGCCCGAGTTCCGGTACCAGAACAGGTCGAAGTAATACCCGCACGTTACCTCCAGATGCGTTGCTGGAATGTGCGGGACGGACGCGGTGGGCGTTCGGAATAAGGGAGTCTGACGTAGATTATCCAGTGACGATAATCGAGGGTGAGGGCTTTCCTAAACTCATATCCACGTCTGCGGTAGTTATGAATCAGCCATTCGGCCTGTTCTTCAGTACAGGGATCGTGCTGATACCAGTCATATTTGAATGCGTGAGAACGCCACCCGTGCCTGCTGGCAAAGGCAGAATCAGAATTGCGAAATTTGAAATTATGCGCCATTGTCATCTCCAATGGCGCTGCAGGTTGCCAGTTGTTCAGGCTGGCTCACGTATTATAACTTATTCCCGAACTACCTTGAAACCGAGTCTTTCCAAGTATTCAATGAATGCCTCAACAGATAACACTACATGATCATCAGGAATTAACGCTGTGTAGGTAATACCCCCATTCTCAACGCGCACAGCATAGAGGCCATCTTCACTAAAAATTTCACGTAATTCTTCGATTTTCATCAACAGAATCCTTCCAGATAAATAGCACTCCCCCTGTTCGGGGTCCATCCCTCTTCTCCCTGCGCGCTACTTAAGTATTTTTGATTCTATTCTGGCACCGTCCAAAACTTCAAACACGTTGAAAATAAAAACAAAAAACCCGCCGAAGCGGGTATACTCAAACAATCTGGAAAATATTTCTTGGATTTGTAATAGGTCTGTTGATGGAGAACAACTCACGAATTAAATCTTGGCTCAAGCCAGTTTTCATAAGAATTCTTAGCCAGGTTGCATCATCCAGCATTTCAATCGCCTCGGCCAGCATGCCGGGTTCTTCAGGGCGCAAAAGTTCATCACCAGGTTCAACTCTCGTATACCCTCTGGAATTAAGATGCATATAGCCAGTTCTTGCCTGTTCCTGGGTCAATAAGCCTAATGCGCTGGCTCGATAAATACACATTTTAAGGCTGATTTTCCATCTAAGTTTAAATTCAACCAGAGCATTCCAGTCGAATTGCTTACCTCGTATTCGTGGAAATTCTTTAATGAAAGATAACCTGGGAACTAATAAGGCGCTCGAAAAGTGATCGGCTTGTGATTCCGTAAGTTTATCACCTGTCGTTATGCCCTCATGCATTACTAAATGCCCTAATTCATGACCTAAATCAGAGCGAAATCTACATATGCTTTTTTTAACATTGTTCCTGATGATAACAGGCCTGTTATTGTGAACAGTAAAAGCATCAACACGATCATCGACTCCCGTAACATGCGCAACGATTACCCCTAAACTCTCCGCCAATTTAACCATTGATGATATAGGGCCAAGACCTAAATTCCAGGCACGGCGACAATCTTCTGCCACTCGCTCAATATCATTCGGAGTAAGTAATTCAGCCCCTGGGTGCTCCGGTATGTTAACGTCAGGAAATTCGATTTCACCTTCAACAGCAGAAATTATAATATTAAGAATCTCAGCCCTGGCCAATACACTATTAGTCAGCGTTTGAGTCCTGGACTTCTTACTCCGAAAATGGCAGACATCACTTTCCAGAGCGTATTTTCGTTCAGTAAAAAGAAAACTGGACTTAATCATAAGCGCTGAAGATATTAACTCAAGACATTGCTCCGATGGCCTGCACCCCTTCTCCAGTTTGCTAACGAATTGCTTTGTCTTGCCAATTTTTTCGGCTAACTCTTCACAAGAAAGCCCAACAGCCATTCTCGCTAGTTTGAGCTTATCACCCCGATACTCAGTGAAGTTATTCACCTGATGTTCCATCACTGCTCACATCCAAATCTTTATCCTTCGTACGCCGACGAAGAGGCACCTTATTAATCTCCGCTTCGTCAGGGAGTGTGTTATAATCAAGAGGCATAAGCGGCATCGATGCTGTAGATTGATGAGAAACTATACTAATCTGAGCACCATAAGTATTAAATCCAACAAGAGCTACCTCCCAACGAGGCAGTGTGGACTCTAATTCACCATCGCCCTCTTCGGATAAAAAAGGCTCAGCTATGACTCGCCATGTAATATCTTGCTCAGCCTCAACATCACCAAACAATGAGAGCTGCTCATACTCTACTTTATTTCGACGCAGACGATGTTTCTTTTTGGGGTTATTAATGCAATCTTTGGTAAATTGTAGCGGAACTTTATTTAAAGCAACTACATAGTCCAACCCCTTGGAAATCATCTCAAGGCCAGGAATTGCATCTTCATTTTGAATAAGATGATTTCTGACCCAATCATAAGCCCTTACACCTTCAGACCAGTTGCTGTCTAATGCGTGCTTATGATAGTACAGCTGCTCAAGTACGTTAGCGATCTCCGCCAACAAGTGGCGAACATAGTTTTCAGCAAGATAAGGTTGAAATTCCCAACAAGGAGCTAACTGATTTTCATTCATTTCAAGTTTCGCTTTTTTTAGAATTCGTAAACCACATATTTTCGCATTTTTCTATTTTTGTCAACCAGACTAATGCAAAAACCCGCCGAAGCGGGTTAAGTGCGGGTGCGTTGAGGATGCCTGGCACATCAGAGGTGGCGGGAGATTACTCCCCCGCCGGGTCTCTTACTCCTCAGGTTCGTAAGCTGTGAAGACAGCGACCTCCGTCTGGCCGGTTCGGATTCGTACCTCGCAGAGGTCTTTCCTCGTTACCAGTGCCGTCACAATGACGGTTAAACAGATGACGATCAGGGCGATTAACATCGCCTTTTGCTGCTTCATAGCCTGCTTCCCCTTGCCTTTCGGCACGTAAGAGGCTAACCTACATTTGTGAGACATAGATTGGGCCTCAGATTAATGTTAAGCGTCTTGCAGGACGCGAAATGTTAACTGGGGCTTTTCTCTATCTGCCTTTCAGTGTTCATGCCTGAGACAGATAGCCTCAAGCACCCGCAGCCATTCTACTTAACTCACGTCACCTCGCCAATATGAAATCAATCAGAAAGGTGATCCATAAAATCACTCCTTCTCTTCTTTTCCGTAGTGGAGTTGGCCAATTTTGATAAGAGGGCGTCCCTGAGATTTGCGGTGTAGATTGGTATCGCGCAGAGAATACACACAGCCACAATATTCCTGCTGATAGAATTTTTCGCGCTTGCTGATTTCAATCATACGGGACGAGCCGCCCTGCTTGCGCCAGTTATAATCCCAGTACACCATACCCGGATAATGCGCAACAGCTCGCCGCCCACACTCGTTAACCTGCTGCATATTTTTCCAGCGTGAAATGCCCAGTGAACTGCTGATCACACTGAAACCATTTTCAGCAGCGTACAACGCTGTCCGCTCAAAACGCATGTCAAAACACATGGTACAACGGATCCCCCTCTCAGGCTCCCATTCCATTCCTTTGGCACGTTCAAACCAGTTGTCGGTGTCGTAATCAGCATCGATAAACGGCACGCCGTGTTGTTCAGCAAAGCGAATATTTTCATCCTTACGAATTAAATACTCTTTCTGAGGATGAATGTTCGGGTTGTAGAAAAAGATGGTGTAGTCGATTCCCGAGGCCTGAAGCGCCTCCATCACTTCACCGGAACATGGAGCACAGCAAGAGTGCAGTAGTAGTTTGTTTGCCCCGTTTGGGAGCTCCAATTTAGGCCGTTTGAAATCAGCAATAGTCATAAATATTTTTATTGGGGTCATGAAAATAGCACAGAGTGTAGCATCAGAGCAGGGCTATCGGGAATATATGTCTAAATCTGGTAATATCTGGTTTTGACGCAAAGCGGACAACCACGCTGGCTCTACCCTGCGCCATGAAAATGTCAATTCACATCTGAACTAATGCTCTTTAATCTAGTAACGTCTAAAATACCTAACATTTCCTTGATAAAATGCCAGTACACGCTGCATAGCTTCGCTCTTCCGGCACTCGCGACAGATTATATTCAGGCGCCTGTCGTAGCGGCGTATTTCGCCGTCTGGTAACGACCAGATAAGGTCCGGATCAACCACTGCAGGTTTCTTCACCTTTGCCCTTGAGAGTTTTTTGCGAGCATTTTGCCAGTCCTTACGCGCCTGTTCAGACGGGAATAACCCGTAACCAGAGTTGTATACATCGCCACTGGCAACCAGCTCTCTGGCGAGAACACTCATCAGATATCTTGTCGCACCTGTCTTGGCTTCCAGTTGCCGCAACGTCTCGCGACCGCTCAGACGTACAAGTTCAACAACCTGCCCTTTAATTTTTTCCCGCTCTTCTTGTGTAAATACTTTTGCCATAAGCGCCTCCGGCAATCACTTTTCCGATACAACACGGCGGGAAGAATCAGTAATCTGTCGAACAATATCCCGGTGCTTGTTCAGCTCCCGCAGCGCGGCGCAGACTCGCTCCCACTTCTGAACATCACTTTTCGCCCTGCGCAGCGCCAGGTTTGCCCTGCGAAGGGACGGAAAAATCAGCTCATCTGCTTGCGTTTCGGTAAACGATGGCAACGGCTGCACAATGTCCGCCACAGTTTCTGTTTTAATTTCTTCCTGTGTTGCGGCTTCCCGGACTGGTAACGCAGCACCTGCTGGCTGAGGAAAGGCCTTACCATCACTTTCCGTTACCAGCGCGGCTTTCGGCTCTGCTGGTAAATTATCGCCCGGCATGCAGTAACGAAATTTACCGTTCTGATTAACGCGTGCCAGCCGCCCCGTTGCGGTTACCACCGCCAGCGTGGAAGCAACCTTGCGAGTACTGACACCGAACTTACCCGCCAGTTCCTCACACGTTTTAGCCCCATCCTGACCGATAAACTCAATCATCATGTCTGCGGTAACTTTTTGTTCGACCTCCCCGGTCAGCATATCCTGTGCTTCAGATTTTACTGGCCGCTCTTCGGTTACCCGGGATTCACCTTCGCCAGCCAGAAACCAGGTGTGACCAGTTTTATCAACGACGCCTTTTCTTTTGAGTTCCCACAGCTCGTTGAGAACCTCTTCACGACTGATATCAAGTCGCGCGGCCAGTTCTACCGATGTGGCTTTTCCCATTGCTTTCAGTGCGTCAAATACGGTTTCCATTAAAATTTCCTCCGACAAAATCGTTTCTCAGATTCAAATAAAACCAGCTGCCTTCCGGCGTTCGTATTCCTGTTTCAGCCGTTCAATTGGCGTTGGCCCTTGCGGGTGTTTCGCCCCTTCCAGTTGTCGTCGCACTGGCGGAACACTCATCCCGTTACCAACATGCTTTGCCCATTTCGTCAGTTGCCGTTCCGCAAGTCGTTTTAACTCACCCTGCGTCATCTGGCGCTCAATCCCTCTGGTACGCATTTCGAGGCAGATGTGGTACAGCACAGGCTGAGGCCACGGATATTTGTCGCTTCCGTCATATCGCCAGGACTCATCACGCCAGCGGCGGTACTCCTCCATCACAGCATCCACCGTCAGGCCAAATGGATTGGCCCCGCTTTCTGAAATCAGCGCCACAAACTCAGCCAGGTCCGGAGGCCATGTTTCACCCGCCCGGCAGCGGTCCATGCACTGGCGGCAGACCTGTCGGATTTGCTGCTCAGTCATCGCGCCAATCTGTGCAATCCAGAGCTTCGAAGGTGCGGCCCCGTTCTTCTGGGTCCAGCGGTTCGAATAAACCTCCCCCATGAGTTCCCACAGCTTCCAGACCGTTTCCGTCGCTGATAAATCCGTTTTCACGTTCCCACTGCTCACGTGCTGCCCGAATTTCCTGAACTGCCCGTGATGCGGTGCCACCTGGTGCTGCTGCATGGTTTACCCCCTTGCTGACTGGCTTAACCTGCGCCCTGACGTGATTTACGTGACGGGCGAATTTCTGCTCCCACTGAACCTGCGTGAAAACTTTCCCCTCCGCTGCCCAGTAGTCCCGGAAAGCGGCAAGTTCAGCAGGTGTAAATTCCGGCTCCGGCAAAGCCATCCCCCACAACGCAGCCCGTCGTCGAAAATCCGGCGACGGATGCCAGTCATCGACCATCGGAAATTTCCCGATGGGTTCGCTCAGTCCATCCAGGGATGCAGGTTCTGCTGCCTGCAACGGCGTACCACTCGACTCACTGGTCGGAGCACTCTCGCGCACGTGCGCGTTATGTGTGGGGTTTAATTCTTTATCTGTATCTTTATCTGTCGTGACTCGTCGTGACATGTCGTGACATATGCGTGACTCGTCGTGACACCCCTCATTCTGTTTTCGTAATTTTTCCCTCTCGCGCTGCGCTCTCTTGCGCTCTGCCGGGGATTTCGCGGTTTGTGAAACGTTGCCATTGTCCTCTTTCAGTACCTGGCGTTTTTCCCATCCGGTGATTAAATCTCCATCAAGTACCCGCCCCTGCATTGCCTGTAAAATTGAATCAATTACTTCTTCCGTCACATCAAGCGCACTTGCTAAATCTTCCGTCGTGACATCAATGTGACCACGTAGTGACACGCCGTGACATGTCGTGACATTTCGTGACGCGCTCACCAGAAGGTGGATATACACTGCCATCACTGTTGCAATTGGCTGCCCTGACACCCTGGCAATTGTTCGCCACTTAGGGTCATTTGGCATGTCATGCCATAATCTGAGCCAGGCGTTAGCCATACTCACCTCTTTTGATACCGAATCTTTTTACTCACAAATTGCCGGAAGTGATCCGGTATGAATATTGCGAGTCAATGCACAGCCACAATATTTCCTGCAGGGCCACCACGATTCATCTGGTTGAAACCAGCGATCGCCACTGCGACAAAATCATCAGCGTCTCTCACCAGTCGTTCCCGCGTCTCCACTAGTTCCCGAAAATAGGCTGAGCTATGGCTGCGCATTCGGGCCACCAGCAGAGGTGGCATTGCTTTTTCGATAGCTGGTAACAACGCCTGAATTTTTTCAACTGCATCAGGGGTGTCTTTCTCTACCCAGCGGAAAATTTTCTGGGTATTGCGAGCCAGGGCTTCCGGATGGCTGTCGTCATACAGTTCTGGGAACGTCATACCCAGTTCAAAATAAGCCCTGGTTATTTCAGCTGCCGGAACTTTTTCACCGTCCGGATGCGCCCAGGCATTCATCGCCATGCGGATGTGCTCATGCCTGATTTTCATGAATCAACTCCGATGCATTTGGTGTGTTAGCCTTGAATCCAACAGGTAAGCCGTCGGTTGGATTCGGGTAAATATCAGGCCGGAGTTCATGAGGTGTAACCTCGAAATTCGTTACTTCAGCAACACGTAATGCTTTTTCAGGGCTGAATCTTTCATAGCCCCCCAGCACTCGACTTACATGCACCTGAGATAAACCCGTTAGCTTCCCAAACTGTAGCTGGGTGATATGTTTCTCTTTTAAATAGTCTCTTAAGTTCATAGCCAACCTTCTACGTTATGCCTCGAGCAAATATTAGCCCCGCTAATTTTAAAGATCAATAGCCAGACTATCTTTGATAATATTGGTAAAACAAATAAACTCTATGTATGAAAAAAACACGCGAAGTGATTGCAACTCCAGAAGCGAGCAAGAATTTAAAAGCCGCATGGAATGCAAGAAAAAAAGAGCTGAAGCTGACTCAAGAGCTGGCGGCTGAGTTGTTGGGATTCGAATCTCAAGGCACCGTTAGCCAGTATCTGAACGGCAAGATACCGGTAAATACCGACGCTGCGCTAAAATTTGCGGCTCTGTTAAAGGTAAAACCAGAGGACATTCGAGAAGACCTTAAAGACTTAATGAATTATGTAAGATCATCAGATACTTATGATGATAACTTTTCAGGCAAAGGATGGAGGCTGGTCAATGAAGAACAGGCAGAGTTACTTAACCTCTTCGAGATTCTACCTGCGTCAGAAAAAGCCAAACTCCTTAACCAGCTACGTGGACTAAACAAGCTCTACGAGGAAGCCTTCGAGAACATGCTGGCACTAAAGAAACGTAACCAGTAGCCACCGCTCACTACCCCATCCACAACAAAAAAACCGACGTCTTAGTCGGTTTTTTTGTGCCATAACTTCTGCAAATCAGCTGTATAACTAATATTTTTCCCTTGAAAAAACATTTACATAGTTACCAAATCAAAAATATCATACGCCATACTGTTGACTTAAAATATCCGCGTTACTAATATTTCTATCAAGAACAGCACGGCGCTGTAGGTTTTAGTTCCGCCACCCGGCGTTAAGGGGAAATGAGGTCAGCATGGATACTATCGAGCTTGGCAACAACGAATCTCTGGTGTACGGCGTGTTTCCCAACCAGGACGGCACATTCACCGCGATGACGTATACCAAAAGCAAAACGTTTAAAACCGAAAATGGTGCCCGTCGCTGGCTGGAAAGAAACTCAGGTGAGTGATATGGATTTCGACACAATCATGGAAAAGGCTTACGAAGAATACTTCGATGGTCTTGCCGAAGGCGAAGAAGCTCTCAGCTTCAGTGAATTTAAACAGGCGCTTTCCAGTTCGGGAAAATCTAACGGCTGATAAGCGAAACAGCACCGCGAGGAATCAGTATGCAGAAACGAGAACCCGTCATCATCGCGCCAGACTATACCGATGATGAACTTTATGAGTGGATGCGCCAGAAAATTAATGCAGTGCAGGATCTGAAATGGGCCAATGAAGCCAGGACTAAGCAGGCTGAAAATCTGTCCGCTCTGGAGCAGGATATCACCAGGCTGGAAAAAGCAGCGGCATTAAGCATTGCCAGAATGGTTACATACCCACGTTAATAGCTAACCAACGAGGCTAATAATGGAATTTAAAGATTTACCAATGCCATTCCAGGAAATGGCAGCGAATGTGATTCGCTCTCAACTGGCGACTCTTGACCTGAGTACTGTAGAAAAGGAAACCATCGATACTATATCCGGTAACGTGCGTCGTGCCTTTATAGGTCTGTATGAAGAGAAGCGCCTATTCGGCGGACAGAATTCGCCTGAAAACAAGAATCAAGCAAATGATGAGAAGCTGAAACACATTATCGCCTTACTTTTGGAAGACGCAAAACGTCTACAGCAACTGGAACCAAATGCAGGCACAGAGGCCCGCATTTGGATTGCCATGAAATCACTCAAATGTGAAAGCAGTGATTATTTCAAAACAACAATTAAAACTACTCAACTTTCGGGAGAGCTACTGAAGAAATTGCCATAAGAGCATGGTCTTTCTCTTGTTCTGCAAGATGAGCATTAATACCTGGTATGGTTTTTTCAAATTTATCTATCTGTTGAATAACAACTTCGCGGTATACGTTTGTTTTTGTACCACCAAGCGCAGCCGTTAATGCAGAAAGCATATTTAGTATCATATCAGTGCGATATGAAAGAATCCTGATAGCTTCATCTTGTTCTTCAATAATAGATTGCAGGGCCTCAATTTGCTTTTTATCCATTTCACCCTCCTGAGGGTTGGTAATTAAGGAGTTCTCCACTGGTCAGGTGGAGTGCGTGCGCCGGACACGGGTGAGCATCCGGCACTGACAGTTTACTGAAAGGATATGTCCCTGAAAAGTCAGGGCATAACGCGAAAGCGCACGGCGAAATTGGTCTCTCTGTACGGTGTCGTTAAATTTAGTTCGACCGTGCGCTTCCGGTTGTGGCACTCCGCGAAATGGCGCGGCGGTAAGTATGGCTGGGGTTTCCTCCATTGCTCCAGAAAATGCACCGGGTTGTCAGGTTGACCATACGCTTAAGTGACAACCCCGCTACAACGCCCTCTGTTATCAATTTTCTGGTGACATTTGGCGGTATCAGTTTTACTCCGTGACTGCTCTGCCGCCCTTTTTAAAGTGAATTTTGTGATGCGGTGAATGCGGCTATGCGCACGCGGAACAGTTAAAGCAGTAAGGCGGTATTTTACGGGCGTAACGAGCATCAACTAACCCGGCGTTAATTGTTAACTGGTTAACGTCACCTGGAGGCACCAGGCACTGCATCACAAAATTCATTGTTGAGGACGCGATAATGGAAACGTTATTACCAAACGTTAATACGTCTGAAGGTTGTTTTGAAATTGGTGTCACTATCAGTAACCCAGTATTTACTGAAGATGCCATTAACAAGAGAAAACAAGAACGGGAGCTATTAAATAAAATATGCATTGTTTCAATGCTGGCTCGTTTACGTCTGATGCCAAAAAGATGTGCACAATGAATTCAGCATTTGCGCTTGTTCTGACAGTTTTTCTTGTTTCCGGAGAGCCAGTTGATATTGCAGTCAGTGTTCACAGGACAATGCAGGAGTGTGTGACTGCAGCAACCGAACAGAAAATTCCCGGTAACTGTTACCCGGTCGATAAAGTTATTCACCAGGATAATAACGAAATCCCGGCAGGTCTTTAAAACAGTTCCGTAATAAATATCCGGTTTCATTCTTATATGCCAGCAATGGCAGGGATTTATTCATCCTTAAATCTGTCATGAGGTTAAAATAAAATGAGTAAAGTCTTTATTTGCGCCGCTATTCCTGACGAACTGGCAACAAGGGAAGAAGGCGCTGTGGCTGTAGCCACAGCCATTGAAGCTGGCGACGAACGCCGTGCTCGAGCAAAATTTCACTGGCAATTCCTGGAACATTATCCGGCTGCTCAGGACTGCGCTTATAAATTTCTTGTCTGCGAGGATAAACCCGGTATACCCCGCCCTGCCCTAGATTCCTGGGATGCTGAATATATGCAGGAAAACCGCTGGGATGAGGCGTCTGCTTCCTTTGTCCCGGTTGAGACTGAATCAGATCCGATGAACGTCACTTTTGACAAGCTGGCCCCTGAAGTACAGAACGCTGTCATGGTTAAGTTCGACACATGTGAAAACATCACCGTTGATATGGTGATTAGCGCGCAGGAACTGTTGCAGGAAGACATGGCAACATTCGACGGACATATCGTTGAAGCGTTGATGAAAATGCCAGAAGTTAACGCCATGTATCCGGAGCTTAAGCTGCATGCCATCGGGTGGGTTAAGCATAAATGTAAGCCTGGTGCCAAATGGCCCGAAATTCAGGCAGAGATGCGCATCTGGAAAAAACGTCGCGAAGGTGAACGCAAGGAAGCCGGAAAATACACGTCTGTTGTTGATCTCGCCCGCGCCAGAGCCAATCAACAGCACACTGAAAATTCAACAGGAAAAATCAACCCGGTCATTGCTGCCATTCATCGCGAATACAAGCAGACATGGAAAACACTGGATGACGAACTGGCCTACGCTCTCTGGCCTGGTGATGTGGATGCCGGAAACATTGACGGCAGCATCCATCGCTGGGCAAAAAATGAAGTTATCGACAACGACCGCGAAGACTGGAAGCGTATCTCGGCATCAATGCGCAAACAGCCTGATGCCCTTCGCTACGACCGCCAGACTATTTTTGGCCTTGTCCGTGAACGTCCGATCGACATTCACAAAGACCCTGTGGCACTGAACAAATACATTACTGAATACCTGACTACAAAGGGCGTGTTTGAAGATGAAGGAACAAATCAGAGCGCAACTGATACTCTCTCGTCGCCAGTACCAGAAACTGATGCAGTGGAAACGGCAATTCCGGACAACGAAAAAACCGAATGCAAAGTGGAAGTCGAACCATCTGTAGAACGTGAGGGGCCGTTCTACTTCCTCTTCACCGACAAGGATGGCGAAAAATACGGTCGCGCAAACAAACTTTCTGGTCTGGATAAGGCGCTGTCTGCTGGGGCTACTGAAATCACGAAAGAAGAATATTTCGCCCGCAAAAACGGTACATACTCAGGTTCACAACAAAATACTGGTGCATCTGACACGACCGCACAACCAGGGTCAGTAAAAGTTACCGCTGACGAAGTAAACAAAATTATGCAGGCAGCCAATATCAGCCAGCCTGACGCCGATGAACTGCTTGCAGTATCACGTGGTGAATTTGTTGAAGGGATTAGCGACCCGAATGATCCGAAATGGGTTAAGGGGAACCAGACCCGCGATTCTGTGAACCAGAACCAGCAAGAAACGGAACAGAACGACCAGAAAGCGGAACAAAACAGCCCAAATGCGTTACAAAACGAGCCAGAAACGAAACAGCCTGAATCAGTGGCGCAACAGGAAGTGGAAAAAGTCTGCACCGCCTGCGGTCAGACCGGCGGCGGCAACTGCCCTGATTGTGGCGCGGTAATGGGCGACGCAACATACCAGGAAACATTCGATGAAGAGTATCAGCCTGAAGTTCAGGAAGATGATCCGGAGGAAATGGAAGGCGCTGAACATCCACACAAG
>OAQU01000074.1_pt1 | contig 36575 bp, 45 predicted proteins | sample 1501081 | NCBI WGS metagenome assembly OAQU01 (sample SAMEA3360663, study PRJEB22359) | human gut metagenome | biome: ENVO:urban biome; feature: ENVO:human-associated habitat; material: ENVO:feces | place: Bangladesh | collected 2011
TAAAACAGCTTAGATCTTTGTTCACCAGAAAGTTTCATCCATTTTCTTCCACCCAGGTTGCGGAAGAACCACTTTTCATCCGTCGTTGACAGAAGTACAACATGTCAGGCATTACAAGCTCTGATGCAAAGGTGTCTTTGGGCGGAAAAATGAGTTTCTCCAGCGTGTCATGGGATATATCAGCAGGTAATGGCCATGACAGAGAAGAGGCTTTGAAGCGGGCAAGAACCTCAAAAACGGTTGAGGCGCTGATGTGTAACGTCAGTCCGATACAACGGTTAGTCAGCTTCTTGTCGAACTTGAGCTGAAGGATCTTAAAACAGGTTTCCATAGTGCTCCTGGATTTTCTCTTTCTGGACATTGACGTCTCCACTGGTTTAAACACGGCAATGGAGACTGTGGTGAAAAGAGTTAATTCCCAGAGTGACTGGCAGGATGCCAATCAATGATCGGAAGCATGCTATATTTTAAAAATCAACTGCAGCATGGACTATCATTGTATATTCGCCTGGTATTAATACTTGAGTTGTAGGGTCGACTGAAACACTTGCGTTCAGAAATTTGTTCCCGCTTGTCAATTTTTTATAAATTTTTGCATTACTTCCTTGGGCCACAAAATATGCACCTCCATCTATAGATGGATTCAATGTGTATTTTTGTTGTGCAACTTTAGTATGCTGTAGGACCCACTTATTAGCGGTACCTGTTCCCCATAACCAGACCTTTGCACCGGCTTTAATACATTGATCACTTGTCGTTACTTTTGCGGAAAATCCTATTCGTTTTGTTGACGATACACCAACAGTTTGTGGAGGAGTTGTAGTTATAGTAACAGGACAATCATTTGTAACGGTGAGGCGGATTGTCTCAGTTGTTTGTTGTGACGCAGCGTTAGCCCCCCCAGATAGAAGACTAACTAAACCCAAAGTAATGTATAGATTCTTTCTTCTCATATTTTTTAATGTTTTCATGTGTTTTCACCTATTGATATTGACATTGTTTTATAAAAAAGCATAGATCAAGATATTATTTATTATAGCTAATTAATTTTACCACTATTCATAAATAAGCTTTATCCTCTTGATGTTATACATTCACCACTTACTGAAAATATATATTCTCCAGGGGCACTATACTGATTCCCGTCGGACATAATATCAAAGATAGCCTGTTTTTCTTCTCCTTGCCTGTATACTCCCCGTTGCCCTTCCCTCAAAGAAGATGACCACCCCCCACCCCCTATTTTGACTTTCAACTCATACTTGGTTTCTCTATTGTTTTGTACAATATAATGACCAACTTTTCCATTCTGACTGGCATTTATCCATATATAAAATCCATTATGTGGTTCCCTACAGGCAATTCTTCCTGTTGCTAACTTCATACCATCACGTAATTGACTCTCTAGAGTTTTGTGACTTATCAACGTAATTTCTGCGGCATCTAATAAACCACTCATTACCATCACAAGTACACCGCAGGACATCGGTAATATGCTCTTTTTCAGCATAACTTCCCTCCTGTTACATACACACTGCACGGGTCAGAAAAATTCCTGACATTCCCTTTTTTAGTGGCAGTTTGTAGTCCGCATAGCACTGACTGTTTGTCCCCCACTGCGCCTTCAGTTTTCCAGCCTCAGACAGCCCGCTTAGATACACCTTCCCCTTATCATCTACAACACCTGCAGACTCAAATGCTTCTCCCGTTTTTCTTTCAAGGGTAACAACCGTACCAAATGGCAAAAGCGTTCCATCCTTACGGGTCAGTGTCACCAGAGCACGATTACCCACACGAGTCTTAAATTCTGCTTGGACTAATGCTCCCTTAGTTGGAATAACACGCCTATCCGTTTGCGACACTTCTGTATTATCAGGAAAAGTTGTAGGATCAAGTGTAATAATATTCTCCTGATAAGGCGATACATGTCCTACCAATGTATATCCACGGAAATCAGTACTGACTCCAGGCCAGCCACCAACTGACGCTCCAGCTATTCCTGGTGCAGCAATTAAAGCCATTGTATCATCAGTTTTCTGACCAAATGCTATACCTCCACTATGTATAGCCATGCTTCCAGACGTCCCAACGTTCATCTGGCGTGTGTTACGATTGTAACTATACATTCCTGTTAGCTCGCCATAACCACCTGACCAGCGAAGATTCAATAGACTAGTATCTGCATCATATTTGCTACCAGGTACTATCTGTTCACGTATATCCCAGTATAGCTTTTGTCCAAAGGCACGTCCGTTTAACCCCGTTTCATAAAGTGTATTTTGTCCCGTGATACGCTGTATCTGTGCTGTAGCTGTTACCCCTTTATCATCCCCCCCCAACCAGCGTTTCATAGGAATACTCATCCAGAGGTTTAAATTATTTTCCGTGCGTAAACTGTTGCTATAATAATCTCCGATATTATTATTGCGTGACCAATTTACTGCGAAGGTAATACCTTTCCATGAATTACTATAAGATGCACCTATATAATCCTGCTTTACTTTATCACGATATTCATCACGCCCGCCGTTTAGCGCAACAGATCCCCACTCACCAAGCGCTTGACTTATGTTTATTGTGGTCCGCCGAATTCTATTATCATAACTCCTGTATGCAGTACCATTACGATAAGTATCCAATACGTCCGCCAATGAATGGTAACCTGCACTTGAATCTTGATAACCTGCAGCAAAACTAGTCCCTGTTAGCTCAAAGGACTTATCATAACGGACGCGCCAAGTTTTTCCTATTTCATTACTATATCCCTTTTGTTGTCCTCGAGAATAAATCGTGTCTAGTGATATAGACCCGAAGCCTCCCAATGACAAACCTAATCCCAATGCATTACCCTGATAATGTTCACTTACTTGGATTCCACCAAACGCTGTCAACGACCATGGTAAACCATACATAGCCGTCAATTGTCCCAGATATGCTCCTTCGATACTATCGTCAGATGGACGGTATTCTCCAACTGTTACATTGTATTTCAAATATCCTTCACGAAGAGCAATAGCCGGAGTAGTAAATGGCACATTAAAAGTCTGTATAGTGCCGTCTGACTCTAATACCCAAACTTGCAAGTCACCACCGTTCCCCGTCACTGGAAGATCTGTTAAGGCAAAAGCCCCTGGTGAGACGATACGACTCTGTATTAGATAGCCATTTTGACGTACTTCTATTCGTGCTTGGGTTCGGGCAATACCTCTCACTACAGGAGCAAATTCACGTTGATTATATGGCACCATATTTTCATCAGATCCTAACATTCCCCCACGAAAAGGAACACTGTCAAAAATATCTGATGGTGTATAGTCATCCCCAAACGTCAAACGACTTTTTATATTGTTTAACCCACGCTCAACACGAATATATGAGCTTTCCCACTTTCCTGACTGCCCGGAAGACTTATTCCAAGTTGTCAGATTTCTGATTCGCCAAGATCCGAGATTGATTCCAGGTTCCAAACTGGCCCAAAAATTGTCTGAAGAATTTCGAGTATTACTTCTATACTCCCAATGACTCCCCTCTACTTGCCAGTTCAACAAAAATGCTGATATACCATCATCCCACATTGTTTCATGGGCAATGCCTGTCAATGGTGGGCGGATCGCAACTTGTGGAATTCCGAGTATTAGTTGCTGTTTTATAAAATGATAGTCTTCTGTAGCTTGGGGGATCACTGATAAATCAGCACAATCGCTACTGTCTCTATTTTTTTCACTATTTTGCCGAAAAAGATTAGGGTATTTTTCTATTTTTACTCCGTAATTAATCAAAATATCTCGAGTTAAACAGGGTTTCAGGTAATATTCACCATGCCTATTTTTTTTTGTGTAAAAGAATATATCCCTTGAATCAATACGCGAACCATTTAAAATTATATCAACCGGATAAATACCAGGCAACTGCCCTCCTTTCTCAAGTAGAGTTAAGTCTATCCCCCCGCTACCATGGTTTAATAAAGAGGCATCAAATGAAAATGTATGTGCGATTACATTTTCTATTCGAAAACACAAAAGAATGACTATTATGAAAGATGATGTTTTCATATATAAAACATGATTAAATATTAAGCCCTGTTTCAAATGTTTTACTAATACCACCGTAATCAGTTACCACTTTCCATCGAACGTCCCCCCCCCCATTTACAGGCATCGGATATTCGTAAGAAGAAAAAGGAGCTATATAATGGGTTTCAGTTATTTCTTTTTCACCTACTCTCAACTCAGCAATGTCCATATAGAATGGCGTTGGGTTTACTCCTTTTAATTTATTTCCGACTTTTTGCCACTTGATTTTTCCTGCTACATCATCTGGTTGCCCTTTCACATCTGCCGGACGAACGAATAGTTTAATGCAACTGCTTACTGAAACTTGTATATTCATAGTTGCTTCATCTGATTTTTTTCCGCTAACTTCTTCTTTAGCCCATTTGTCCTCATATTTTGGAGGAATCGCCTTTACACAGATCCATTGTAGACTTTCACGATCTATTGGAAAAGTTCCTTCTGTTTTGACAATACGAAGGCGGCTTGATTGTAGAGCATCAAGTCGAAATAACGGAGGTGTAATTATAAAAGGTGCAATAGTTTTTTGATCCTCTGATAATACATTCGCTTGGACTAATATAGGATAGTTATGTTCATTAATAACTGCCAATGTTTCTCCAGAAGAATTCGGCTTATAAAGCATACGTGTTGCACCTAAATGCAAAGAAAATACTTTGGCGTTATTCTCCACATTTTCAAATGATTGGGCATGCGCAAAAGTAAAAACACTTAATGCTATAGCTATTGTTGAAACTATTCTTCGAATCTTCATCGCTATCACTTGGACTTGAACTTGAACTTGAACTTGAACTTGAACTTGAACTTGAACTTGAACTTGAACTTGATTATATAAAGACTCAAATCATATAACGCTAAAAAAATAGCAATATTTAACATATTTCAATCTTCTAACACTAGGATTCCGCCCCCATTTTCTCCAAAAATTACACTTTTCGCATAAAGATAATTATTTATCATGTTATTAGCTAGGCCGTCCCGGAAATCCTGGAAACTAAACGCCCTGAAAGAGGTAAATAGGATGACGAAAAATACACGTTTTCCCCCGAAGTCCGTTAAGGGGATGTGGACGATTTCCTGAACCACGGCAGCCTGGAGGCTGCAAATCGGGGTGTGGCAGAATATGAGCTTTCAGAGTAACCATCCAGAATGAGTTCCCATGTCACACAACCTGAAGCACCAGAATGGTGAAAGAGGTTCTGAAAGCCGTCGCCAGAGCCAATAATCCCCCTTATCAGTCCGTATTTGCAGACTTTATCGCCGGTCATCCCTCCTGCACGGTCTGTTTCTGGGAAACCTTCCACAAAATGTACCCGGATTCACCGTACGAATACGTCACGTTCTGCCATACCTGCCGTCGTTTTGTATTTATACGAAACAGAAGCGGAGATGAAGGCGGATGACCCGAAGTGGTGGTGATTTTCAGCCTCGTCCGCTGAAATGCTGGCTGACCGAAGACGAAATCAGGGCCGTTCTTGATGCGGTGCGCGATGCAGTATGCAGTGTCAGTTGCCGGGTGGCAGAAGATGGGGGTTCGCGCCCATTTACTCCCAAAGTCTCACCTTGCTTATGTAATTAATTGAATTTATTTAGAAAACGTTGCAATTTTAGCATCATTTTTTATTGTTCTTTTTAACCTGAAGTACGTCGATCGAGAGATACCTGTTTTTTCTGTCACACTGCCCAGAGATTCTCCCTGTGATATAAGCTCCAACGCTGTAGGCGTTCGTGGATGCTTCTTCCTGCCAAATTTTACGCCTGCGGCAAGTGCCGCTATTCTTCCGCCGTTTGTCCGCTCCAGAATACGCTCACGTTCCGCTTCAGCTACAGCAGCAAGGATTTGGATAACCATTTTGCCCATTGTCCCTTCTGTACTGAGACCGTTCTCCAGGAACCGGATGGCGATCCCCTTTTTGTAACAGCTATCAACCACACGGATCATGTCAGCAGTGTTACGCCCCAGTCGGTCCATTTTTGTACAGATGATTACGTCGTCTTTCTCTGCACGGGCCAACAACCGCTGTAGTCCTTCCCGTTCATCAGTTGCGCCAGTCATAATATCCGTAAAAATACGATCTTCCCGTACCCCGGCATTTTTTAGCTCCGAGATTTGATGTGCTAAGAGAGAGACTTTTGGAGGAAATGGGCGCAGAACCCCATAATGGTGCGCCGCAGAGAGCCTGCTCACTGATACCATGCACAGCGGCGGCCTGCGCCCCGATGGCGACCGTGGGCTTCAGTCTGGTTTCAAATACCACCTGACCGGACGCATCGGTCAGGCCGTTGTTTGCCGATCGTTGCCAGGCCGGTTTTCCTTCGCCTGCCACTGATTATGCTGAGCAGGAACTGGATCTGAACAGCTATTGCATCAGCAGACCTGCAGCCACCTTCTTTCTGCGCGCCAGCGGTAAATCGATGAACCAGGCTGGCGTGCAGAATGGTGATCTGCTGGTAGTGGACAGGGCCGAAAAACCACAACACGGGGACATCGTTATCGCTGAGATCGACGGTGAGTTCACCGTCAAACGACTGCTGTTGCGCCCACGCCCGGCACTGGAGCTGGTTTCAGACAGCCCGGAGTTCCGCACACTGTATCCGGAAAACATCTGTATTTTTGGTGTTGTCACTCACGTGATACACAGGACGCGGGAGTTACGCTGATGTTTGCACTGGCTGATATCAACAGTTTCTACGCCTCATGTGAAAAAGTTTTCCGCCCGGACCTTCGCAACGAACCGGTCATCGTACTCAGCAATAACGATGGCTGTGTGATCGCGCGCAGCCCGGAGGCAAAAGCCCTTGGCATCAGAATGGGGCAGCCCTGGTTTCAGGTGAGACAAACGCGCCTGGAGAAGAAAATACATGTATTTTCCAGCAATTATGCGCTGTACCACAGCATGAGCCAACGGGTTATGGCTGTTCTGGAGTCGCTTTCTCCCGCAGTTGAGCCCTACTCAATTGATGAAATGTTCATTGATTTGCGGGGGATAAATCATTGCATCTCTCCGGAGTTTTTTGGTCATCAGCTCAGGGAACAGGTAAAGAGCTGGACAGGACTCACCATGGGGGTGGGCATTGCGCCTACAAAAACGCTGGCTAAAAGTGCACAGTGGGCAACAAAGCAATGGCCACAGTTTTCCGGTGTGGTCGCGCTGACGGCAGAAAACCGTAATCGGATCTTGAAGCTACTGGGGCTGCAGCCAGTTGGTGAGGTCTGGGGAGTAGGACGCAGACTGACGGAAAAGCTGAATGCGCTGGGTATTAACACAGCACTGCAGCTGGCGCAGGCGAACACGGCATTCATCCGGAAAAACTTCAGCGTCATTCTTGAGCGTACGGTACGCGAACTCAACGGCGAGTCCTGCATATCCCTGGAAGAAGCACCACCGGCAAAACAGCAGATTGTCTGTAGTCGCAGTTTTGGTGAACGAATCACAGACAAAGATGCCATGCACCAGGCTGTTGTTCAGTATGCTGAGCGGGCCGCAGAGAAACTACGTGGGGAGCGTCAGTATTGCCGCCGCATGCAGAGCCTTAAACCATGTCTGGCGTGAAGGGTACCGCTATATGAAGGCAGGAGTCATGCTGGCTGATTTCACACCATCGGGTATAGCGCAGCCGGGATTATTTGATGAAATCCAGCCCCGTAAAAACAGTGAAAAGTTAATGAAAACACTCGATGAACTGAACCAGTCGGGAAAAGGGAAAGTGTGGTTTGCGGGGCGAGGAACCGCCCCTGAATGGCAAATGAAACAGGAAATGCTATCGCCTTCGTATACAACACAATAGACTGAGATCCCCATTGCTTCATTCTGATATATCAGAATAATTTTTTCATTTTAAGACGCACATCATTCATTGCCTCCTGCACCGAATCAGTAGCAGAAGGAGGCATTTTTTCAGCAGATTGCGAAGCACCGAGTTCAGTCAACACAGCTCTGATATCGGCCTGAGAAGGCTTCCATCCAGTCGTCTGACTGAGTAAGGTTACAACCTGATCTGCTGAAAACTCCTCGCTCAAAATGGCAGTCAGCAATACAGGCAGGCGAGGATCAAGTTGGTGTAACGCCATTCCAGAAATAAATGCATTCCGGAACAGCTCACCACGCTCAGAACGCGGAACGGACTCTATCGCTTCCAAAGTTTGAAAGTCTGCAGCTTTTTCCGGATGCAGATAAAGTGTGTATTTTTTCCTTTTCCGTTCATCGTCCACAATATTACTCCTCTTTGAAAGCCGCGATAGCTTCAACCAGTGCTGTCTGTGGCGACTCCATCATCACTACTTTTTGCCCAAGATGGTGCCATGCCGTTTTTATCGAATCATAGATCAACGGGGCCCCACCACCGACAACATAAACACGATTCACATGATGGAAATCACCGAGCTCATTGACTACTTGCTCCCCCAAACTGGCAATAGCCCCCTCAATGGTATTAAGGACCAGATCAGTTTTTGTTTCGTCATTTATAACCTGCCGAACAAAGTCCGGGTCATTACGACGTTTAATCAATTCATCTGCAACGAGGAAACTGGTATCACTGGATGCCATGCGCAATGCACTCATTGCAGCTTTCGTAACTGAAGACACACCAATGCCAGAATTACCATGAATGGCACTTACAGAGTCAAATTGACCAACGATAACACCAACATCAAGCGTAGTGCCGCCAATATCAACTACCAGCGATTTTTCGAACTGACCAACTTTATCCACGACCAGACGAGAAAACACAGCTGGCAATGATTCAGGCATCACATCAACGTGTTCAATGGTGAAAACATCGCCTTTATTAAGACGAATCGGCCTCATTAAATTCTCAATTTTACGCTGAATGTTGAGTTCATTTTTTTGACACTCTTTCGTATAGAACTCACTGATAGGCAAAGTCACAGTCAATGATACAGGCTGAGGCGCTAATCCACTATTCAGTAAAGCGTGATGCACAGCTAACAGGTTAACATCCGTATATTGATACTCAATATGAGTCGTAAGAATAGATTGGTTGCTAACTTCATCATACGTGTATTTTTTACCATCCAGTTCATAGTTAAATGTCTGGCGAATTCCTAACCCGTCAACCTTCCATCCATGACGAAATGAGTTTTGCGACAACGACTTACAGATTTCCCCATTATCATTCCATGCCAACTTGATTGTTGTTGAACCATCATCGCAGTATACGTTCATCTATAGCCCCTTAAATACTCAATCTGAGTAAATCATTGTTTCTGGTTGCAAGGTAATACTCAATTTGAGCACCATCATAGTTATGAAATCACAAAACACAAGTATTATTTATTACATCACATGACACACTTCATATTTCATACTTCATAAATATGAACATATATTGACACCTCAGGTTACCGTGTCAAAATATCATCATACTTCACACATCACATTTATGAGGTTGCAATGATTACTGTAGTTGGTGGGAACAAAGGTGGTTCAGGGAAAACTACCATTGCATCAAACCTGGCTATTGCTCTCGCAAATAAAGGAAGGGAAGTCTGCCTGTTAAACGGAGATCTACAACGAACAGCCGCAAAACATCATGCGGAACGAGAAGCTGCAGGACTGTTACCAGCAATAACCCTTGTTGAGAAATTTGATAACCTGACACAAACACTACAGGCTCTGAATGAAAAGTTCGATGATGTAATAGTGGATGTCGCAGGAAGAAACTCAAAGGAATTCATAACGAGTGGAGTTGTCGCACATCAAATAATTGCGCCACTACAGTGTTCTCAACCAGATCTGGATACTCTTACAGAACTAGAACAACAGATAGACGCAATGCGTAACCTTAACCCGGAACTTAAGGTTTATTGTTTACAAAGTATGGCAACAACCAATCCGGTTTTGAGGGGAAATGAGAGAAAAGAATTCCTTGAATATCTTGAAGAATTCCCAACAATTCAAGTCCTTGATTCAGTTATTTGTTTCAGAAAAGTCTATCGCGATTGCATGAGCAACGGCACCGGTGTAGTAGAAACGAACAATACAGCAGCCAAAGCAGAAATTGAACATTTAATGAATGAGGTATTTGGCCCATGGTGAAGAAACCCAGCCAGCAAGCATTAAACAGAGCTGCAGTTACGGTAGAACAAGCAGAGGCTCTGGCTCAGCGCCTTGCGGATAAACCATACGGCGCGCCGGAAAAACCCGAACCAGAAAAACAATGTCGGACGACAATCTCTCTTGGTGAAAGCATGCTTGTCACAATAGAAGATCTGGCATTGAGGAATAAACGCAATGGTAAAGATCCAAAAAATGTAAGTGCCATCGTCAGAGTAGCCCTTGAGCAATACTTAAAAACACTAACGTAATAATCAATAAGTTATTACTTATGAAATCACACTTGTGAATTCATACTGTTTAAGCACCCTTGCATACAAGAGATCACATATTGCAGTGGTCTCTTTTTTTACAGAATAAATCACAATTCATAATTATGATTTATGAATTATGCGTGTCTGTTTTTCAGCATTGTGACCGCATCGGACTCAGGCATCGAAAACTGCACCCGGTGCCGTGCAGCCACATCCAGCGCAAACACCTTCGTGTAGACCTCCGTTGAGCTGATGGACTTATGCCCCATTAGGCTCTGCAGGACCTTCAGTGGTATACCGGCATACAGCATGTGCATCGCATAGGAATGGCGGAACGTATGTGGCGTGACCGGGACAGAGAACGTCACACCGTCAGTAGCAGCGGCGGCAACCGCCTCCCCAATCCAGGTCCTGACCGTTCTGTCCGTCACTTCCCAGATCCGCGCTTTCTCTGTCCTGCCTGTTCGTTTATTACGCCGTTCCAGAGGAACTTTCAGTGTTGCCACCATCGTCTGCAGCTGACTGACGTACCAGGAGTCGGAGAGCGGAACCAGCCGGTGAGTCTGCTGTCCGGCAGGCGTTCTTCCTGCCGTCCTGGCGGCTTTTTCGGTCCGCTGCTTCAGAGTGGCCAGCTGCACAAACGGATACGGAGGCGCGAGCGAAAAATCCCCCCGCGTCAGCGCCAGTGCTTCATTAATGCGCGCACCGGTGTTCCACAGTGTAGCCAGCAGCATCTTGCGGCGCAGATCCGGGACGTAATGGAGCAGGGCACTCACTTCCGGAGCCAGCAGATATTTCGGCAGTTCATCATGAACCATCGACATCTGGCGAAGTGCCAGAGCTGCCGGATAATCAATGACAACAGGAAGTTGTGGAGACTGTCCGGCAGAATAAACTGCCGGTACCCTGGCTGCAGACTGGCTGTGTATAACGGAGCCTGACATTTATATTCCCCAGAACATCAGGTTAATGGCGTTTTTGATGTCATTTTCGCGGTGACTGAGATCAGCCACTTCTTCCCCGATAACGGAGACCGGCACACTGGCCATATCGGTGGTCATCATGCGCCAGCTTTCATCCCCGACATGCACCACCGGGTAAAGCTCACGGGAGACTTTGTCTGACAGCAGGCGGGCACTGGCCAGGGGGATCACCATCCGTCGCCCGGGCGTGTCAATAATGTCACTCTGAACATCCACAAACAGACGATAACGGCTCTCTCTTTTATAGGTGTAAACCTTAAACTGCATTTCACCAGTCCCTGTTCTCATCGGCAAAAGAGCCGTTCATTTCAATAAACCTGGCGACCTCTGCCATCCCTTCCTGATTTTCAGCCTGCCAGCGTTCAGCACGCAGTCGCCGGGCTTCGTTCTGCATGGTCGTACTGACCAGACCGGAGATATTCACGTCATACGCCTTGAGCAGCTGATAGCTGTCGCTGTCAACTGTCACTGTAATACGCTGCTTCATAGCACACCTCTTTTTGACATACTTCTGGTATGCATATCAGTATATATTCTTATGCCGCAAAAATCAGCGCGTTAATACACATACTGTTATCTGGCTTTTAGTAAGCCTTATTTATTTTTCCTTGAATTATGTTAACCAATAAAAATTAAAATCAGACTTATAAAAACAAAGCTTAATTATCGAAGGACCATTTCCGGCAGATCCGATTTTTCTGTTATTGACGGGTTTCCGGAAGTGTACCACACTGAGGAAATCATCATATCGCTGTTTTCCGCCCCTGCGCGACGCATCACAGGTCAGGGAGATGACACAACATATAGTGTCATCAGCAGCTGAATCCGGCACCACATGTTGTGCTTACAGGAGATGGCGTTGTGTGGGGGGAGAGGAAGATCCTGAACTTACTTTTTTCGGATCTCTGGAAAAGAAAGGAGTGAGGGATAAAAACTGACATTATTAAAAATATAAAAGCAATGCTTAAAAAGCATAAAAGCAATTTTTGTAATTACTACTAGTACTACAAGAAGAATCTATAGTTTGAGGCGGCGTTCATGGCGGTGATCGAGCCGGACACGATTCCGGCATTAGCTGAGCTACTCACACTGAACGGGGATCTCTTACGCGTAGACCGGCTGCCGTTCTTCTCAGAGAAGCGGTAGCCGTGGCTAAAGCATTAGATCTTCAAAATTCAGCGTATGGCTGTGCGGCTTTTTGCGGAAAGACAGCTCGTTTATACGAAGCTTAAGTGGCATAGGGCAGATCACGCCACTGAATATGCAGGTGCCGGTTGCAAGCGTTGGAATAGATTCTTCAGTCATGCGGTCTATATAGGAAACGGATTTTTCAATAGCATACAGATCGTTCTGATTTATCAACCGGTGAATGAAATAGTTATGTGCCTGAGAAATGATAGTCGGGGAGATATCGTTTGGTCGCTGACTGGATATCGTCACAAAGACGCCAAATTTTCTGCCCTCCTTAATTATCTCTTCAAACGTTTCGAGCCGATAATCCTTCCAGCTTTCTGATTCCCTGAACGAGGTGTTCGAAAGGATATTGTGTGCTTCGTCTATGATGAGATGGAGAGTGGACGGTACCTTATCCATTTTTTTTGCTGAATAGGCCCATTTGGCCATTAAAAGTGGTAGCGTTTTTTTCATGGTCAGATTGACCATATTAAGGTTCAGGACAACAAAGTTCGTTTCTGCCCAGATGGTTCCGCCGGACGCAGTATTGAAAATTTTACGAATATCTTTTTTCAGTCCGCTCATTCGATTGATGACAGGAGAAAGATGTTCAGGATTTGAGCGACTTGAAAGATATTCAATAATTAGCTGAACATACATATAGTCCAGCAACTCTTCCATTATATCGTCGGGAAATTCATAATTCTGAGCCATCTGGTACATATTGCACTGATGAGTATTTTCTTCATTAGAAAAGTAAACGCCTGTCTTGGTTCGCCATACGCCGCCGTTGTTATAAAAAAATTCAATATCTGCTATCAGATCTTCGTCCTTCAGTACAGGACGGAATAAATCAATCAGGTCGTCACTTTTTTTCTTTTCGCAACCAAACAGAGTTTCGGTGACCCGCCGTTTCAGAATTTCACGAAAATATGACTGAGGGTTCAGCTTCGACTCCACTCGCTTTTTGAATTCAAGCACTCGCTTCAGAAAAGGTTTCTGCGTTTTGTCGGTGGCATCCGTCAGGACAGAGATAATCTCATGCTCAAGCAGTATCTCAGCAGGCATCGGAATGCGATCACCCTCTTCATCATGCGTGCTAAGATTATAAACAACCTTGTCGCGCGTAATGCAGCTTCTCCCACCATATTCACCATTGAAATCAAATAAAAGAAACCGTGACCGACTTCTGAATCCTTCGCCTAGTAGGTTTTTCAGGGCCTCATAGCCATGCTGATAAAGCGCGGCCAGAGTATTGGACTTGCCGCTGCCAGTATTACCGAAGATGGCGATGTGTGAGTTGAGAAGGCCGCTTATCGGGAGAGTGATATCAATATCTTCGAGATCGGTGCGCGAAAAATTCAGCCCGGACTCGCCCGCTGGCGCGATCGAGTGGATAAGATGAAGTTGTTCCTCAGACATCAGAAAAACTTCATTGCCGATAAGGGGCAACTCGCGAGTTCCACCAGTAAAGCGCCCGTTCCGGTCAATATAGCCTGCCAGTGAGGCTGTAAGATAGCGGCGGAAGCGAAGCGAATCGCTTCCGCTACCAACAGGTGATTTTTCCTCGACAATCTTCTCGGTTTCTACCTTTGCAATCAGACTCATGAATCCTTTTTTGACTTCGATGAAACTACCTACTGAAACATTTTTGAGCACCTTACCGTGATAAAAAAGATCACTCAGATTTTTATTTTTATCGACAAGCACACTGAGTGTTCTGCCCGATACTTCACGAACCTCACCGATCCTTAATACTGCTTCTTCGTTAACAAAAGCGGAGGTCATTTCATACCTCCAAGAAAGCTGGTTATAATTTCATTCATCTTTTTGAAGTCCAATGGGGCTCCAGGAGTAAAAACCACATCAACATTGGAATAATCACGGAATTTATCAAGGAATAGGTCTTTAGCCGCCTCATTGTAAGCGAATATAACAATTTTGAGCGTGGCGTTTCGCAGTGCTTTCTTGGTAAGAGTTTCAATATGCTCATCCGCAAAAGAAAATCCGAAAACTATAAGCAAAGAGCCTTCTTTATCCAGCTCATTTGAATAAGTCCGTAGCAGGTCGTAATACACGTTTTCAAGTAAGGTTTCACGAAATTTATCCTTTCGCGGCAGAACCAGTTGATGTGACATAACCCAGTCCTGCTTCTCCTTTGGTGTATTGAACGCAACTGGCTTCATATCCTTAATGGAATAATAGATTTCCTTATCATAGCTATGCCAAGAAAGGGAACCATGCAGCTTGATGAGATTCACCGTAGGTAGTTCCACGCTGTAATTATAAAGGTTCCCGGTTGCGTGTATGGTCTGATAAAAACATTTGGTATCGAATACTGTCCGGTTGTAAATATCGGCGCGCTGACGGAATCCATCATTCAGAATGACGTTGTTATTTTTAACCGCTGCATCCTCAATGAACAAATCATAGTTAGTCGTAAAGAGGTTGATACGCCGCGGTAGCAATCCAGTCCGCCGCCTCGTCAGAAGCATTTCTAATGCACGCATGAGCTTCGCGTAGTTGTTTTGTGTCGATACGACATCATCTATTAAAGTAGGAAGGATTACCTCTGCGGGCAAGCTTCGCTTCAGGAGGACGTTGTTTGCCTTCCATACATTGTCCAGAAAAGACTCAGATTTACTGAAGTATTCATCATCCTTTCCGGCGCGGACCAGAGCCTCAAGCTCGCTTTCAATATCACCTAACACGCTGATTGCAGGCAGCGATGCTCCTGAGCCAATGATGAAATTGATGTTTGCTGATTGAAATATGCGCTCAAAATATTCACGATCTCTGTCCTGCCCGTAGTAAGCCCGATAAGTCGCCACGCTGTGCCTTTCCTTAAATATCGTAGATAAGATGTATCTTACATGTTTCAACAAGTGATGCATCCTGTTTAAATTTCATTCTCTGACTCATATACAAACGCAGCTAAACGAATCAGGTAGGTAGTTTCATTGCTTCCGGCTTCACCAGAAACCGGATCTGACCTAGAAAAGAGAAAGAGTGTATGTAAGTTCTGTACTGTATGTATGGTATGTATGAATTGTATTGTATGTATTATTTGTATTGTATGTATTGTGTATTTTTCATACCGGGCGTACGATGGCGCCATTCCCTGAGAAACCGGAGCCAGACCATGACATCCCTCTCCCCGGACACCGTCCGCCGCATTGAAGACGCCGCCGCCGCCCTGATCGCCGCCGGCACCCCGAACCCGACCAACGAGCAGGTCCGTCAGCACCTCGGCGGCGGCTCGCTGTCCCACATCTCCCCGGTGATGCGCGCGTTCCGCGCCCGCCAGCGCGAGCAGGCCACTGAGCAGGCCACGCCCCTGCCGCCGGAGCTGGCGCAGCTGCTGACCGGCCAGCTGGGGCTGCTGTGGCAGGCGGCCGTGAAACAGGCTGAAGCCGGGGCCCTGGCGGCGCGCGAGCAGGCCGACGACGACATTGCCCGGGCCGACAAGGAGCGGGATGAGGCGCTGGCGAACGTGGCCGCGCTGGAAAGCGAGCTGGCGGTGCTGCGCGAGGTGGTGGCCGAACGTGACCGCCTGCTGCAGGAGGTACGCGAGCTGCGCGCGGAAGCGCTGCCGCTGCGCGAGCAGGTGGCCCGCCTGACCGCCACCGGCGAACACCTGGCGGCGCAGCTGCAGGACACGAAGGCGGAGCTGAAGGAAGCCCGGGAGGACGGCCGCCAGCTTCAGACCGAACTGCTGGCTCTGGCCCGCCAGGACGGGAAGGTGAAGAAATGAGACAGGAAAGAGTATTACGTATAAAGGCATTTCGACGGGCACTGGAGCTTGGTGGCGGTGAACGGGCTGACGGGTGTCGTCATTTTCCCCGCTGGAAAACGGAACTGAGGAATTTCCCGCACGGCAGCTGCGATTTAGCCAGCAATACTCTGGCGTACTACCTCAAGGAACGAGAGAGATGCCATCCGTGCATCATTTTTATGGAAGGGAACGCTGGCTTTCATGAAGCGGAAAACTCAACAGTTCACGGGCATGTCATCGTATTGCTGGACGGAGAGTACATCGATTTGACGCTGGATCAATTCGACGAATATCCGGACTACATTCCTTACGAACCAGTCGAATCTGACGGGCAGATTGGTAAGCTGTTGCGTAATATCATGAAGCATGAGGACCAGGTAAAAACCCGCCAGATTGATCTCGATGGTGGCGAAGAGCTGTATGCCTGGTTACGCGATACCGCCGACGAAGTGCTGGCAGCAGATCCGGAATGGCAGGCCCGGGAACGGTCGATAGAAGAAGCAAGGGAAGCCGCTATTACGGTGTTCCCGTTTCTGTCTGACGTGCAAAAAACTGAGTGCGAACAGGGCCCGGACAGTCAGGAGGCTGCCAGATGAAGATTTATCATTACACTGACCTGAACGGCCTGAAGGGCATCATCGAATCAGGCTCACTGTGGGCGACGCACTTTTCCTTTCTCAATGACAGTAATGAGCTGACTCACGGCATGAACTGCCTTGAGAATGCCCTGCAGTACCTGAGGGACGACTTTAACCCGAAAACCCTTAAGTTCATCGAACAGGCACTGACGCACTTCAGAATGCACCGGGCAGCTCACGTCTATAACCTTTCGTTCTGTCTCGAACCCGACCTGTTAAGCCAGTGGCGGGGTTATGGGAGCTCTCAGGGCGTGTGCCTGGAATTTGATGATGAAGAGCTGCTTGCCTCGCTGGAATTAACTCATTATCAGGTGTTTAAAAACCGGGTACTCTATACCAAAGAGGATTCCACGGTTGAAGCCCGGAACGAAATCCTCGCCTTCTTTCGTCAGCCACATGTTCAGGCGGCAATAAATGCAGATGTAATGCATGAGATGATTCAGGCAACCAGACTGGCACACAGCCTGCCGCCTTTTTTCAAGAATGACGGTTTCCAAGAGGAGCAGGAGTTCAGGATGGTAATCCTTCCGGAAAGCCCTTTTGAGGGTGTCAATTTTCGTGTCAATGACAGCGGTCTGGTACCATATCTGATCATTAAAGCAAAAGACAAGCTGCCACTGACAAACGTCAGAATTGGTCCCCGCAGTAACAGAGCAATGATGATGGACGGGATTTCATTCCTGTTGCAGAGCAGGGGGTATACCAGTACACGGATTTCGTTTACTGAGACGCCGTTCCGGTAAATTCAGTTAAGAAGCACAAACTTCTAGGGATCAGTATGTTGAATAAAGTTTCACAAATTAATTTGGCCAAAATACTGGCTGAAAAATTTAACGAAGGTGACTGGCAGGAGCTGTTTGCTGTTACAGATTGTGAAGACGTTCCGGAAGGACTAAATCAATTCTACCGGCATGTTCACTGGGACAACCCTGAGCTGAAAGGGGTGGCCATCGCTGCCATAGAAAGCACTCTGGCCAGGGACGCTGATAATCTTTCTAAGATCTGGGCGCTGGATAATGTTCAACGCTTTATCAGCATTGCCAATACTGAGTTATTCAATGAAATAAAGAACATTGTGAATCAGAACGGGCAAAGAAATGTTTCGGCAGCACCAGTGAAAAATGTAAATGAAAACATTTACCAGGCCTTAGAAGATGCGGAAGTGTTGCTTAAAAATAATGGGCCACACCGGGCATATGATCGTGTTCATACAGCTCTTCATGCTTCATTAAGACAAATGTGTGCCAACCATGGAATTGCGACCAATAGTACAAATGATAATGTTCCAGGCTTGCTTTCTCTGATAACTGCACATCTCAAAGACCTGCCTGATGATGGAAGAAATGAAGATGTGTTTAAAATGTTGAGATCATCTGCCGCAATACTTCATGGGATCAATAACCTGCGTAACAATTACAGCATGGCCCATCCTACTGAAACTTTGCTGAATGAAGCCGATGCCCGTTTTGCCATAAATCTGGTTCGTTCCATCATGACTTATGTTGATGAGTTGCTTTAGTTTTAATAAAAATATGAGACTCACAGCGAACAGATAGAACTTCAACGAAGAAGTGAAGTACGGCCAGAATTTCGAGCTCTGGCCCTCCGGAAGATGCCGGACAGACGCATCATCCCGTCGCGGCCGCTTCCATTTTTGTGTGTACTCAACCTGCCGGATCAGGATGGCGGCAGGATTTGCACCCGATGTTCCAGCCGCCTTGCCTCTTCCTGATCCCGGTATTCCCTCGCCTTTTTCATCATTTCTGCCGTTGGCTCCTGCAGTTTGTCGAGAAACTCCTTAGATCGTTTAGCCACCGACTGAAGGGAGACACTGTCCGTCCTGCCGGTATTGCGATTGGTGTAAACCAGGCGGGTAAGGGGGTCTGGTTAACTCCTTCCCTTCCATAAAGCGTTTGAAGATCCAGAGATATATATCAACCAGCTCCAGCCCTGCACTTTTTGTACCCGACTGGAAAACCAGCGGTTCAGCCGGCATGTTCGTCACATCCATGACCGGTAAACCGGGACCGTGTACCCACGGCATCTCACGTATCTGGTAATAGAACTCCCTCAGCTCCCGCTGGGTGGTGTTGAACTGTGACTGCTGGTCCACAACGATGTCGGCTTTGCGATTTGGTGCTCCCAGGCGGGAACAGATACCGCGCAATACGAACTGAAATCCAACCATATTGGGCATGATCTGCAGCTTTTGTTTACCGGTTTTGCAGTTATATCCCAGTTCGTCAAAGTGGGTCATCGCCCAGGACAACGCATCGGTAATCAATTCAATGTAACGGCGGTCCCCCAGGGTATGAACGCGCGCAAGCAGCTCACTGCAGACCTCACTGAACAGAGATGAGGACCTTCCATCATGGGCTTCGAGGCGGGCACGCCACGCTTTTTCAGCCAGTTCATTATCGAACAGGCTTGCCAGATTCAGTAGCAGCGGGTAACGAAAGGGGGTCCAGTAGGCAACCCTGGGCACTGCAGGATTCATCCCCTGATCGAAGAACGAAATAATGGCGTGATCCCGTTTAACGACCAGCCAGACATCAAACCGTATCCGGTGCTTCTTCTGCAGGACAAGCAGCGTATCAACCACCTCATCAAGGCGGTGCATGCCAAGCTCTGCGGCGTGCAGACGCTGTACTTGTCAACGCCACGATCTTTGACCGTCTTATATCGACAGAGTTATCCGGCATGGTGTCAATCCGTTCACAATTTTTCCATCGGAGCAGCCTACCACCGGTGATAACCTGACTTTGCCTGTAGTTTGTATACACAACCCCTGGCATTGAAACAAACATATGAAGTGTACTTCGGATATGACTGTACGCTCAGGAAGTACGGCAGATTCCGTCAAAAATTACCTGTAAAGACAGACATCAGAAAAACAGTGCTCGCCGCAGACCGGTGACCGGGCGAAGCCCGCGAACCGGCGAGGAAGCGCAATGGATCTGTAGTTACAGTGAGCAGGTACGCCCTGAAGCCTTCATAATCGGTAGTGTATGCTGTTTTTCTGGAATGATTTATCCACATATCCAGAGGCCCGATCCAGTAAACAGATCCATGAATGATCAACAAAGGATCCATTAAAGATCCCCATATCGCTGCAAACCTTGTCATTAATGGTCCGGGAGCACGATCACATAAGCTGTGGCATGTTACTGATAAACTGTAACAGGTTCATGATAAGCTGTATTCAGTAATACATATACTGCCGTAAGTTAATGACATAAACTATGGTCAGTATGCCAGACTCAGTTGTTAAATACAGGCTGCAGGTTTTTCTTCAGTCAGTTGACGGGGTTCTGACACACGATTTTCTGTTTATTCTTTTACTGTCCACAGGCAGGAGGCTTTCTGGAAAACGAAAATTCAGACATCAAAAAACTGTTCGGCGAGGTGGATAAGTCGTCCGGTGAGCTGGTGACACTGACACCAAACAATAACAACACCGTACAACCTGTGGCGCTGATGCGTCTGGGCGTCTTTGTACCGACCCTTAAATCACTGAAGAACAGTAAAAAAAATACACTGTCACGTACTGATGCCACGGAAGAGCTGACACGTCTTTCCCTGGCCCGTGCAGAGGGATTCGATAAAGTTGAGATCACCGGCCCCCGCCTGGATATGGATAACGATTTCAAGACCTGGGTGGGGATCATTCATTCCTTTGCCCGCCATAACGTAATTGGTGACAAAGTTGAACTGCCTTTTGTCGAGTTTGCAAAACTGTGTGGTATACCTTCAAGCCAGTCATCCCGCAGGCTGCGTGAGCGCATCAGCCCTTCCCTGAAGCGCATTGCCGGTACCGTGATTTCGTTTTCCCGTACCGATGAGAAGCACACCCGGGAATATATCACCCATCTGGTACAGTCAGCCTACTACGATACTGAGCGGGATATTGTGCAGTTACAGGCCGATCCCCGCCTGTTTGAACTGTACCAGTTTGACAGAAAAGTCCTTCTCCAGCTTAAGGCGATTAATGCCCTGAAGCGACGGGAGTCCGCCCAGGCACTCTACACCTTTATAGAGAGCCTGCCCCGGGATCCGGCACCGGTATCGCTGGCGCGGCTGCGTGCACGCCTCAATCTGAAGTCTCCTGTATTTTCCCAGAACCAGACGGTCAGACGGGCAATGGAGCAGTTGCGCGAGATTGGATACCTTGATTACACGGAGATCCAGCGGGGGCGGACAAAATTCTTCTGTATTCACTACCGGCGTCCCCGGTTAAAAGCGCCGAATGATGAGAGTAAGGAAAATCCGTTGCCACCTTCACCTGCGGAAAAAGTCAGTCCGGAGATGGCGGAGAAACTTGCCCTGCTTGAAAAACTGGGCATCACACTGGATGACCTGGAAAAACTCTTCAAATCCCGCTGAACATAAACTGTAGTCAGTGAAGAGTGCTCCTTTACTGACTACAGCTTATATTATCAGGTGCAGTGAGTGGTCCGCTCACTGCAGTTTATATTCAGTTTCCTGCAGTGCTGCCTGTGGCTGAGCTGCCATCTGCCTGTCCCTTACGTGAGTCACCCCGTAACCTGATGCTGAGGCATTGCTCCCTTCATAAAACATGGTTTACTCACTACAGCTTATCTACCTGCTCCAGCTTATGTTATGTCTGTTCTGCTGACCACTGCTTATATAAGGAAGTGCCGTTACTTCAGGGGAGGCAGTGTACGCAGGATCTCCGCAGCATCCCGACCGTCACCTGTGAAAGGCACTGCCAGCGTGGCAGCCATATCCAGTGCAAACACTCTGGTATAAACCTCCATCGAACGTGGATCCCTGTGACCAGCCAGTGCCTGGATGACTTTCCGGGGCTGGCGGTGATAGAGCATGTGCATGATATAGCTGTGCCGGAAGGTATGCGGCGTCACCGGAATCGAAAAGTGTACCCCGTCAGCTTCGGCCCGTCTGACAGCCTGCTTCAGCCAGTTGCGCATGGTTTCGTCGGTCACGGCCCATAATGGTTCACGACGACGGGGCCGGGTAGTGATCATCCAGCTTTCCATCTGCCTGACATAGCTTATATCTGTCAGCGGAACCAGGCGCACTTCATCTTTTGGCGGGCGTCCGCGTCGCGCACGCACTTTTTCGGACAGGATCCGCACAAACGGTCTTGCACCATCCAGGTCAAATGATTCCGGCGTCAGCATCCGGGCTTCGCCAATACGCATTCCGGTATTCCAGAGGGTGGCGAACAGCATATGGTGACGCTGATCCGGCATATAGAAAAGAAGGGCACTCACTTCCGGGGCCAGCAGATAGGCCGGTGTGGCCCCCGTGGAAGTGGCCATTCTTCTCAGGGAGAGCGCTGTTGCAAAATCCACCCCCGGCGCAATGGGTAACAGGGAAACGCGTTCTGGTGAATTCTGCAGGGGAATGACATTGTTCATGAGTTATTTTTCACGTAGCACACGCACTGTTTATGGATACAGGTATTCTGACCTGAACGCCCGGATCCTTCCACGACAATAAATCGCAGCACGCGGATCCTTTTGTTTGCTTATCACGCATTATTGCGGGTAAAACCAAATACGTAAAGGCGCGTTTTGCAGCAGGGATCCCGTCTTAAGCCAGTCGTGGCGCGGGCTGATGGCTGGTTTGCCGTCTTTGGGAGAAATGGGGTAATGCCAGGACAAACAGGATCGGACCAAAAGGAAAAGGAGCAGGGAAGAAGGAGGATGCGCTACGTGAATTCTGACCTGGTACACCCCTGTAACCCTGCCAGTTTTCACGTAGCGCAATGTGGTTGCTACCTAACACCAGTTGAGATGAGAGCCGGCATCCTGATGCTGGATTAATATACGGATAATAATAATTTCAGTATCAGTCTGCAGAAAATAAAGCATATGTCGTTCAACGGATAGTGCGAATATGTATTCCCCCAGTTCAGGGCGGGGAGTACCGATATTATGATCACTCATAACCTGAAAAATATCGGATATCTGATTAATATATTTGTCTGCTTGATCCTCACCAAAATGGCGGCACCCGTAATACCAGATATCCTCCAGATCCTGACTGGCTTTCGGTGTGAGTTTAACGGTTTTCACCGGCCCCCCTCGTGCCAGCTTTAACTTTCTTCAGGAACGCATCTTTTTCCCACACCACAGGTTCACCGCTGCTCAGGCCTTCTGCCAGTAAATCCCGCAGGGCCTGGAGACGTGACTCTGCCTGTTTCTCGCGCAGGAGACGAAGTGACTCGCGGATTACTTCACTCTGTGTACGGTAATCACCTGATTCTATGAGAGATTCTATGTACTCCCAGAGTTCATCTCCGAGAGCAACTGTCATTGTTCTGGCCATATCAAGCCTCGTGATTGTAAGTTTAAATTTTACATGCAGTTTATTCGATACTCAAAGGTGCTTCCAGTACAGAACATTTGGGAGAATTGGGGTAATGCCTGGAACAGACAGATACGGAGAAAAACCCTGCAGATAACCTTATACGACAACTGAAGGTGTCTGATGCCATATTCTTAGCTACTTCTCTGTCTTCAGGCGGCTTAGTCACAACATAAGACCGATGCATAATAAGCATATTTTTTCATGTTATGGTCTTGTTCATGCATGAACTATTATCTATTCAGTCACTTTTAAAGTTTTATATCATACTGCATATGATATATATCATCTCCTATATTCAGACTAAAAATATTATGACGATGGTCAAATGAATTTAGTGAAAACGCTACCTAAAACAATATGCTTATGATATAACTTATCAAGAATATGCGACAATCTTCTTGAAAGGTTACGGAGAAGAGTCAGATAATGAAGTGTTATAACTCATTCAGCTTTTTTATGTTCTCTTTATAGTAAAACTAGGAGATTAAGATGAATCAGAAGTGGAAGACGTTAATTATTTCATTATTAACACCATCAAGTATTATATCAGGGATTGCGTTGATAGTTCTCTGGGGATATTTCAGTCGCCTGGGCCGACTAGATATTTTCTTTGATGTAATGAATATTAAAAGCATCTTGGTATTGGTTTGTTGTGCAACTATACTATCATTGGCTATGATAGTATTTATCTTTTTTATAACCTCTTTTTTTATACCCGTAGTTATTCCTCAGGATATAAATAATCTTCCTGCTTACAATAAGATTCAGGGTAATTTTTTATCTGTGATGATGTTATCTGGCATGTTCCCCATGGCCTTTATATATGTGTTATACTGTGCATTTGATTTTGATCAGAATGTTAAAGATAACTCTGGCTGGTTATCTATTGCAAGTATGGGTGTACTGATAGCTGTTATTTTAGCCATAGTAAATAAGAGGTATCTTGAATATGACTTATCGTTTAAAAACAATAGAATGAAACTGTTGAGACGTGTTCAGATCTATCTTGTCATTCCGTTGTCTATTGCTTTACTGGTGCATCTTCAGTTAATTCCTCTGGAGATAGTTTTTAGGAATATTGCAACTTCAGATAAGAGTGTTAATTTCAAAGTGATAGCCGAACTGGCTTTCATGTCATATTTTATCTTTCTTCTGACAATGCTTCCTGGAGTCATTTATCTGAAAATGAATCCACAGCATAAATTTTCAAAAAGAATTAGCTATTCATTTATCGCATCCTTGATGTTATTATTAATAATATCGACTCAAATAACCGTGTTACCAGTGATTTTTACCCATTCCGTTATTAAGCTATCAGGTATAAGTGACTTCAAAATACATAGCTACATTATTAAATCAAGTGAATATCCTGAAGAGTTTTTTTCCAATGCAGCATGGGATAAAAAAAATATAAAACCGGGGGATTATTACTCTGTGCAGGCTGTTTCTATGTTTACGACAAACCAGTTTATTCTCCTTTGTCCTAAGGATATTATAAAGTTTTATCGGGAAAGCTGGAAGTTCGAGTTGCTTAATGTAGACTTCGATATAAATACCAGGAAGAAACTCCAGGAAGAAGCTGCATATTGCGTACCAATTTCTGCAATATCTGTAAAACGATGGGATATGCCTCTTCAGGGCTCGAAACCCTCAAGTTAGAAGGCAACTAGGGCGACTGTATTCTGTGACGAAATGAATGGCTGGCTCACTATAATAATGAGCGAACCCATCAGGGAAAAATGTGCAATGGGCGGACGCCAATGGAAACGTTACTCGATGGAAAACGCATCTGGGCCGAGAAAAATTTAAGCCAGATGTAATCTGACAGATACCTGTATAAATAACCGATAACTGTCAGATCAGGTCTGAGCTAATACATTTCAATAAAGGTACTTGCTCGCGCTCTGTCATTTTCTGAAACTCTTCATGCTGCATTTCGATTTTCCTTCTAAGATCATAACTCGCATACCTGTTCTTTTTATGTATATCTATATCTATTTTTGTGACGAGTTCAAACCACAATGTTCGCGCTCCCCATGCAGCGTTATGAAACATTTCCGCAACGGCTATAGAGTCTGTATTAACTGCTTCAGTCATGTAGTCGCTAATACGTTCAGCGGTAATTTTCGTTATTTCATCGTAATTCATTTTATCTCCTACAAGATTATTTAATGGAATGCAAAATATCTGGTCTGATAATAATGTTCCAGAATTAATATCTGCAGGCTATGTTAAGTTGTCCCCACACACAATCTACCTGTTTTCTCGTGTGTGCCACAGACGCAATACATAAATAGTCTGGCCATTAATTTCGTAACGGATTTCGTACTCGCCAGCAAAAATCCGTCTGACCTCCCTGGGTTCAAACTGAAACAACAGTTCTCCCATACGTGGATGAGTTAACAGAATGACCGGTGCCTGTGTCAGGGACTGTACCGTTCTGGCGGCAACAGGTTTACTGGCCAGCACCAGAAAATCATATAACCGCGACAAATCAGAAAGCGCCTTACTGGTCCACTTCAGTTCCATCAGCGTGGCACCGGTAACGGATTGTCAGTACTGAGGCTGTCCGACCAGGCCTGTACAGCCTGATGGTCGATAACCTGTCCGGATGTCACATCGTCCAGGGCTTCCAGCGTCAGGCGATTACGCTCCTCCTCCTGGGCAAGCCATGCAGAAAGCGCCTGTTTGATAACCCAGCCCCGGGAACGTTCCAGTCTGGCGGCCATCTGGTCGACTTTATCAGCCATAGGTAATGGCACATGCGCGGTAATTACTTTTGTTGCTTGTGCGGCATTGTTTTTCATTTGCATATCCGATTAGTTGTTAATCATATTTAATCATAGTGATTACTTTCAGACGGAACAAGGCAAATAATGCGCGTCAGCGCATGTAAGGCGGCATACGGAGGTTACATGTAGCACAGGTGTAAAACCGCCGAAGCCCGGCGTAAGCCGGTACTGATTGATAGATTTCACCTTACCCTTTTCCATCCTGCTAAGCCACACCCGCTTTCAGCTATGAGAGAGCCTTTGTGCGCAGTCGGGGCGTATCTCCGCGTTAGCGGGCCGTGAGGGACGCTTACGAGCGTGTATGAGAGACGTACAGTGGTTTCTTCTAGCTTTTATTTCCTCTCAGGTCCCGAATTGTCAACTTCTGAATCGTGGGGGCCCCTTTGGGGTGACGATTCAGTGGTTGACAACTGCACATAAAACACCCTGTGTGTGGGGTGATGGTTCACGTAGTGGTCCATCGCCCTGCCAGGGGTCAGTCGCCACTACACCATCACTTGAGAAAGAGAAGGGACTTGCTGTTATGTCAGTGAAACTTTGGTAAATTATCGTATCCTGTGGCAGGATGATGGTTTGTTACAGCATTGCAATTCATTAAAAAGGGGGCTTACGAAGAACAGTGGATATGATCGCAACTAAAACGCCTGCCATTGATAAAGCTGCCCGAATATTTCATTTTATTGCCGGGAAAGGCTCTGCCACCTACAGTGAAATTCACCAGAATGTCGGATTGCCTCAAAGCACCACCTCGGCCCTGCTTGCCAGCCTGACCACGCATGCCTTTCTGAGACAAAAAAATGGCCGGTATTATCTGGGGCTAATCTTTTACGAGCTTGGTAATAAAGCCATTCAGGATTTTGATTTTCGTGAACTGGCTGAAGAGTCACTCGTTTTTCTCCGTGACCGGACCCGTCTTGCCTGCCATCTGGGCGTTCTGGATGGTTCCACCGGCATCTATCTGGCGAAAAAAGAAAGCCAGAATGCGATTATCGTTCGCAGCTGGACGGGAAAACGACTTTCCCTGCACAGTTCCTCCCTTGGGAAAGTGTTGTTGGCCTGGCTTCCGGAAGACCACATTGATGCTCTTTTACCCACAGAACACCTTCCTGCGTTTACTGCCCGGACAATTACAACACGTAAAGCGTTGAAAGCTGAGCTGGAGGTGGTCCGCCTGCAGGGATGGGCGTTTGATAATCAGGAAGATGTCGACGATGTCACCTGTATTGCCGCGCCGGTATTTAACAGTGATCAGGCCGTTGTTGCCGCAATAAGTATTTCCGGGGTTCGTTTTCAGATGCCTGAGGAAAAAATACCTGAGTATGCGAACGCGGTGATGAAAGCCGCTGGCATGATGTCTGAAAAGTTATGCGGTATATGACTGGTCCGCTCACAGGTCATGATAACCCGTGAGCGGCGTTCGGCCTTACGTTGCTCTGACGCGGGAGGCTCCGTGTTTTGCCCACAACGCAGTGATCACCGGCACGACAATGGCGGTGATCACCACACAGGATGCCACCAGAGTGGTGGCTGCCGGTGCGGCCTCAGCGAAGTCCGGCGCGATCTCGGCTACCAGCAACGGAGTGGCCACGGCAGCGCCAGCAGTACTCGATGCGGCAATTCCAGCCGTGCCACGGCCCTTACCCAGCATGATATCCATGATTATCAGTGGTACGCCTGTGATAACAATGACTGCCAGAGCCATAAGAATACCCAGCAGTCCGGTGTCGATGATGACGCCAAGATTAATGGTATTCCCCAACGCAAATGCAAAGAATGGGATCAGACTTTTGGTGGCCCTGGAAAACAATTCCCGAAGTTCGGGATCAAGATTACCCAGCAAAAAACCCACCAGAAAGGGGATCAGGACGCCGGCGAGGTGTTCAGGTTCGAACGTTGCCTGCCCGGCGGCCCCCAGAATAATCATCGTCATCAGGGGGCCGGACTCAAGCGAGATAAGTACAGAAGCACCGGCTTCTTCTTTTGTGCCGTACTCCTGCATCAGGGAAGCATAAAGCCCGGCATTGGTCATATCCATCGCCGCAACAATCGCCAGAACAGATAAACCGGCAAAGAAACCTGTTTTTACCATTCCCCCTTCCGGTAGGAGCTGGGCAAAAACAAAGGCACAGACCCAGGCAGTGGCGATTTTTGTGGCTACCAGTGTGCCAGACTTTTTGAGAACGGTCCCGGTTGCACTGATTTTAATGGAGGCGCCCATACAGAACAGCCAGACAGCGAGGATGGGGACCACGCCGGTGATCATGCCATTAGTAAATGAACCAAAGTATTTGCCGGTACCTGGCCAGAAGGTATGCAGTACCGCCCCCAGAAACAGGGGGACCAGCATCATTCCTCCCGGAATTTTTTCAACTGTTTTTTTGATATTCATTATCGTCCCTTTTTAATGTCAGATACGGCCAGTCAGAGCACCATGATGGCTTCAATTTCAATAACAGCCCCCTGCGGCAGGGCGGCGATACCCAACGTAGCCCTGGCGGGGTACGGTGTCGAAAAGTATTCCGACATAATGGCGTTAAATCGCGGGAACATGTTCACGTCGGTCAGATAGGCATTCAGCTTCACAATATCCCTATCACTCCCTCCTGCGGCCTCTGCCACCGACAGCAAATTTTTAAACGCCTGACGGGCCTGTTCATCGAAATCTGTTGAGACCACTTGCATGGTATGCGGGTCAAAACCGACCTGACCGGCGAGATAAATGGTTTCCCCGGCTTTCACCGCCTGAGATAATGCCCCACCGGGGGCAGGAGCCCCGGTGGTATAAATGATGTCTTTTTTCATGATGTGCCTCCTGTCCTTTTGCGGTTACAGACCGAACAATTTGTCTAGGCAGTCTGCCTGGTCGGCTGTTAACTGGCCGTTATGATTCCGTGAGACCGGCGTCATGTAGCCATACTTTCTGGAAATGGCGGTTTTGATCGTACTGACAAAATCATCACCAATGGCATATATCCCGGAAAGTCGCCCAATTTCTTTGTGTAATCCGGCGACTTCATTGAGGTCGCCGGCCCGATAGGCCCGCATAATTTGGGCAAAAAGCTCCGGCACCACATTATTCAGTCCGGAAAGAACTCCGGCGCCTCCGTTCATCAGATTGGGTACAAAGTACTCATCAAAACCGGCGAATACGGCAAAATCTTTTCTCAGCGGTGTGACCGCGTTGACGATGGCCCGGGTGTGAGACGCACAGTCCACAGTATCTTTGATGCCAATAAACCGCGGGCAGCTTTCCGCCAGCATTCTGACAAGGTGAGCATCCACATCACATCCGGTTCTGGCCGGGAAGTTATAGATAAACCAGTCACCGGCAAGTTTACGGTCAAGACTGCGGAAATAGCTAAGTAACTGACGGGATGTCTGGGCGTAGTAATACTGTGGCAGTACCATTACTGCGTCATAGCCACTGTCATAGGCGGCATCAGCCAGATAAAGCATGTCCTCTTCAACGGTAGATGAAATATGGGCAATCAAAGGGAGGTCACTCATTTTCCGGGCTTCCAGGATGAGCATTGCCCGTTCGCGGACGCTCATTGTGGCAAATTCCCCGATGGTACCTGATAGCAGAATGCCGTTGATGCCGGAATCAGAAAGGCGTGCCATATGTTTTTCCAGCCCCGTGAGGTCTATCTGACCGCTGTCATCCAGAGGAATGACGGAAGGGCAGACTGCCCCTGAAAACTTCATTGTCTGATTCATATTATTTGTTCCTTTTGCGTGGTATCAGCGTCATGCCTGCTGATACCCGCCCCGGCCTTTACGGAAGAAGGATGGATATCAGTAGTCCAAACACCAATATAGTGATTTAGTAATCACTATATTGGTGTTTGGACTGACTGGGAAATCATCTTTATAAGAACTGTGCGTGAGTTCAAGAATTCATTCGTGTCGTTCCGGTGAACTCATATTGACAGGTCAATTGGCAACTGCGTCAGGTTACCAAGGGAAGCGGTTGAGCGTCTTTATAGCGACGATCGGCACGCAAGGTCATCATAAATGCCAGGGCGGATGCTCTGCCGGATGGCGTTAGCAGGACATTTTTTTCAGCCAAGCGCGCTGCTGCGGCCATTGCGACGCCTGCATCAGCGGCAACCAGATCAACTGTCTGGAAGGCTCGGTGCCGACCATTCTCAACCGCGGCGGCTTCGCCAATAAGCTGCGTGCCGACTGGCAGTGGGTGATCGGCATCGGCGGCCTCGGCCATATCGCCATTAAGCTGCTGCGGGCGATGGGCGCCGATCGCGTAGTCAATAGCCGCGATCCTGAAGCCTTAAAAGTGCTGGCCGGGCAGTTTGACCTGAGCATCAACACCGTGGCGGTGGATCTTGACTGGCAGCCGTACTTCGAAGCCCTGTCCTAGGGCGGCAACTTCCACACCGTCGACGCGGTGATGAAGCCGTTCCCGGTACCGGCCTTTACCCTTATCGGCGACGACTGCAGCATCTCCGGCTCGGCGATCGGTAACCCATCCGAACTGCGCACGCTGAGGAAGTTCGCCGGACGCAGCAAAGTGGCTCCGACCACCGAGCTGTTCCCGATGTCGCAAATTAACGAAGCGTTGAAACACGTTCGCGAAGGCAAAGCCCGCTACCGCGCGGTGCTGAAAGCCGACTTATGATGGTTCTCCTCCACCGGGCGGCCCGCTCGCCCGGCGTTTTCCCCGTTGCTTCATCAAACCATCGTTTCCCCGTCATGCCTCTGTAATCATAGCTTCCCACAATTAGGGCTTCGATAAATGGCTGAACGAGATGTGCGTAACCATGAGAAAGACCTGGCTTCCCTGGCTGATCCTGTCGCCTTCCCTGCTGTTTTTACTGCTGTTTACCTGGTTTCCGCTGGGGCGTTCGGTGTATGACAGCCTGTTTGATACCCGCATGGCCAACGCGCAATACGTCGGGCTGGATAACTTTGCCCGCCTGTTTGCCGATAACGTCTTCTGGCAGTCGCTGGGCAATAACCTACTCTATATCCTGCTGACGGTGATGCCCGGGGTGACGCTCGCCCTGCTGCTGGCGGTCGCCCTGAGCGAGAACCATCGCGTCAACCGTTGGCTGCGCACCGCCTTCTTCTTCCCGATGATTATCCCGATGGTCAGCGCCGCTGCACTGTGGCTGTTTATCTTTATGCCCGGCCTCGGCCTGCTCGACCACTATCTGGCAAAGCTGTTCGGGCCGATGAACAACAACTGGCTGGGGCGCAGCAACAGCGCGCTGCTGGCCCTGGCGCTGATCGGCGTGTGGAAGTTCGCCGGCTACTACATGCTGTTTTTCCTCGCCGGGTTGCAGAGCATTCCGGCCTCGACGCGGGAAGCGGCGCTGATGGAGGGGGCTACCCGCACGCAGGTCTTTTTTAAGGTCACGCTACCGCTGCTGCGCCCGACGCTGAGCTTTGTGATCACCACCGCGCTGATCTACTCCATCACCCAGATTGACCACGTGGCGGTGATGACTCGCGGCGGGCCGGATAACGCCACCACCGTGCTGCTCTATTACATCCAGAATCTCACCTGGGATACCCACGACCTTGGTAAAGCCTCCGCAGCCACCTTCCTGACCCTGGCCGGACTGTTCGCCTTCTCGCTGATTAACCTGAAACTGCTGGAGAAAGGAGCCCACTATGAGCGCTGACATCTCGCCGCTGCTGGTCCACACACCCGCCGCTGCGCGTCCGCTGTGGCTGCGCCTGCGTCGCTCGTCGCCCTTTACGCTCACAGTATTAATGTGCTGCCTGGCGCTGCTGTGGGTCAGCCCGTTTATCTGGATGCTGACCACCTCATTCAGCGCAACTACCTTCGGCGACGATATGGCCTCGCTGCTGCCGCGCCTGCCGCTGACTCTCGATAACTTCCGCGACGCCTGGAACAGCGCCGACTGGCTGAGCCTGTACGCCAACACAATTATCTTCACCTTCGGCACCTTCTTCGTGCAGCTGTTGACCATCACCACCGCCGGCTACGTCTTTGCCTGTCACGAGTTTCGCGGCAAGCAGACGCTGTTTCTCCTGTTCCTGGTGCAGCTGATGATCATGCCGGTAGTGATGATGGTGCCGAACATGCTGACCCTGAAAACCTTCGGTCTGCTCAACACCCTCATCGGGGTGATGATGCCCTACTTCACCTCGGCGTTCGGCGTATTCCTAATGCGTAAGGCGTTCCTCGCCATTCCGAAAGAGCTGGAGGAGGCGGCGCTGATGGAGGGCTGCAGCTGGTGGCAGGTGCTGTTCCGCGTGCTGCTGCCGATGTCCTGGCCGTCGGTGCTGGCCTTCGCTACCGTCAGCATTACCTACCACTGGAACGAGTACCTGTGGCCGCTGATGATGCTCAACGATCCCGATAAGCAGGTGCTGACCGTCGGGCTGGTCTCTTTCGCCATGGGCGCCGAATCCGGTGGCCAGTGGGGCACCATCGGCGCCGGGACGCTGATGGTCTGCCTGCCGCTGATGCTGGCGTTTATCCTTTTTCAGAAACAGTTCCTGCGGAGCTTCGGCTTCTCCGGGATCAAATAAGGAGTGATTCATGCTGTTAGCACACATTTCCGATACCCATTTTCGCAGCCGCGGCGAGAAGCTGTATGGCTTTATCGACGTCAATGCCGCCAACGCCGACGTGGTCTCCCAGCTTAACGCACTGCGCGAGCGCCCGGACGCGGTGGTGGTGAGCGGGGATATCGTCAACTGCGGCCGCCCGGAGGAGTATCAGGTGGCCCGCCAGATCCTCGGCAGCCTGAACTATCCGCTGTATCTGATCCCCGGCAACCACGACGACAAAGCCCATTTTCTCGAACATCTTCACCCGCTGTGCCCGCAGCTGGGCAACGATCCGCAAAATATGCGCTATGTGGTGGATGACTTCGCCACCCGCCTGCTGTTTATCGACTCCAGTCATGCCGGCACGTCAAAAGGCTGGCTGACCGACGAGACCATCGGCTGGCTGGAAGCCCAGCTGTTCGAGGGCGGCGACAAACCGGCAACGATCTTTATGCACCACCCGCCGCTGCCGCTGGGCAATGCGCAGATGGATCCTATTGCCTGCGAAAATGGCCACCGTCTGCTGGAGTTGGTGGAGCGTTTTCCGTCGCTGACGCGCATCTTCTGCGGCCATAACCACAGCCTGACCATAACCCAGTATCTCCAGGCGCTGATCTCCACCATTCCTGGCACCGTCCATCAGGTGCCGTACTGCCACGAAGATACCCGGTCCTATTACGATCTCTCCCCGGCCTCGTGCCTGATGCACCGTCAGGTCGGCGAGCAGTGGGTGAGCTACCAGCACTCGCTGGCCCACCACGCCGGACCGTGGCTGTACGACGAAAACATCAGTTGCCCAACGGAAGAGCGCTAACTGCCATGCTCAGTCTGCAAAACATCAGTAAACGTTTCGACGGCAAACCGGCGCTCAGCGCCCTGTCGCTGGATATCCACGAAGGCGAATTCGTGGTGCTGGTCGGCCCGTCGGGCTGCGGGAAAAGCACCCTGCTACGCCTGCTCGCCGGGCTGGAACCGGTCAGCGAAGGCCAAATCTGGCTGCATGATGAGAACATCACCGCCACCACGCCGCGCGATCGCAACTTCGCGATGATCTTCCAGAACTATGCCCTGTTTCCGCATCTGTCGGTGCGCGACAACATCACCTTCGGCATGAAGGTGCGCAAGGAAGAGAAAAGCAGCTGGCAGCCGCGAGTGGATAAAGTGGCGCAGATGCTGCAGCTGGAGGCGCTGCTCGACTGCAAACCGGCGAAGCTCTCCGGCGGCCAGCGCCAGCGGGTGGCGATGGCCCGGGCGATTGTGCGTAATCCGCGGCTGTTCCTGATGGACGAGCCGCTCTGCAACCTCGACGCCCGCCTGCGCAGCGAAGTGCGCGACAGCATTATGGCCCTCCATCAGCAGCTGAAAACCAGCACCATCTATGTGACCCACGATCAGACCGAGGCGATGTCGATGGCCGACCGCATCGTGGTGATGAACGGCGGCCACGTGCAGCAGGTCGGGCACCCGGAGTATCTGTACGCCAACCCGGCCAACCTGTTCGTCGCTGGGTTTATCGGTTCGCCGGCGATGAACCTCCTGTCGCTGCCCTGCGCCAACGGTGAAGTACTGTTGGGAGAACAGCGCCATCCGCTGCCGCCGCGCCACCGGGATCAGACCCGCGTCTGGCTGGGCGTTCGCCCGGAACATATTACCGACCACGTGGAGGAGGACCATCTGCGCCTGCCGGCCACCGTTCTGCAACGAGAACTGATGGGAGCCGATTATCTGCTCCACGTCAGCACCCCGATCGGCACCCTGCGCTTTAGCCGCCGCAACCGCGGCAAGGTGCCGGAGAAAGACGAGTCGCTACCGATCGGCTTCTCGCCTGCCGATGTGCATCTTTTTCATGCTGAGACCCAGCATAATTTACAGATGGAGACAGATCATGTTTAAACCCCTCACCGCCCTGACGGTTGGGCTCAGCCTTGCCCTGAGCGGCGCGGCGCTGGCGAAAGAGAAAATAGACTTTATGTTCCCGGCGCCGGTGGACGGCAAGCTGACCATGGAGATGACCCGCGTCATTAAGCAATTCAACGACTCGCAGCAGGATGTCGAAGTGCGCGGAATCTTCACCGGCAACTACGACACCACCAAGATCAAAGCCGAATCGGCGCAGAAGGCCGGCCAGCCACCGGCGCTGGTGATCATGTCCGCCAACTTCACCACCGATCTGGCGCTGAAGGATGAGATCCTGCCGATGGATGAGCTGTTTAAATATGGCGATCAAAAGGCCGGCAATTTTCTGCAAACGGAATTCTGGCCCGCGATGCATAAGAACGCCCAGGTGATGGGCACCACCTATGCGATCCCGTTCCATAACTCGACGCCGCTCCTCTACTACAACAAGACGATGTTCGATCGGGCCGGGATCCAACAGCCGCCGCAGACCTGGGCCGAGTTGCTGGCCGATGCCAAAAAGCTGACCGACGAGAGCACAGGCCAGTGGGGGATCATGCTGCCGTCGACCAACGACGACTTCGGCGGCTGGATCTTCTCGGCGCTGGTGCGCGCCAACGGCGGAAAATACTTTAACGAAGACTATCCGGGCGAGGTCTATTACAACTCGCCGACCGCCATCGGCGCCCTGCGCTTCTGGCAGGATCTGATCTACAAGGACAAGGTGATGCCGTCCGGGGTGCTGAACTCGAAGCAGATCAGCGCTGCTTTCTTCTCCGGCAAGCTCGGGATGGCGATGCTCAGCACCGGCGCGCTGGGCTTTATGCGTGAGAACAGCAAAGACTTTGAGCTTGGGGTAGCTATGCTGCCAGCCAAAGAGCAGCGCGCAGTGCCGATCGGCGGCGCCAGCCTCGTAAGTTTTAAAGGCATCAGCGAGGCGCAGAAGAAAGCAGCGTATCGGTTCCTGACCTATCTGGTGAGCCCCGAGGTGAACGGCGCATGGAGCCGCTTCACCGGCTACTTCTCGCCGCGCAAGGCGTCATACGATACGCCAGAGATGAAGGCCTATCTGCAGCAGGATCCGCGGGCGGCGATTGCGCTTGAGCAACTGAAGTACGCCCATCCATGGTACTCCACCTGGGAGACCGTCGCCGTGCGTAAGGCGATGGAGAACCAGCTGGCGGCGGTGGTCAACGATGCCAAAGTAAGGCCGGAAGCCGCGGTACAGGCGGCGCAGAAGGAAGCTGACGCGCTAATGAAACCCTATGTGGATAAGACCGCGTTGTCGGAAGTGAAGTGACGCGTTACCCGTCATCGTCACCCTCATCCTGGCCCTCTCCCTGAGGGCTGTCTCTTGATCAGATCTCCTGATCAAGAGACTTCATCACCAGGTAACCCTCAACCATATCCTGAAGTCTGAACCAGCCATCCCACATAACTACCCAACCGGGGCGGCCTGTGCGTTTGCTGTCATACCATCGCCCCAGTTTCGCCAGTTTCAGACAGGCCCATTTCAGTGTCGGCGTCTGTGACGGAAGCGGTTTTCCTTCCAGCTTAACCCACAGCAATTTCCACTCTGTCGGCGCCAGTATTTTCTCACAGCTGTCATTTTGTGTTTCTTCACTGATACCTCCCTGCCGCAGGCCCAGCACCCGTACCGCTATAAAGGGGTTTGGGGAGCAATGGAACAGTAACGCCGTTAAGAGGTTAATTAAAATAGCCAATTATCTATTAATCAATAAATTATACATCTTCATTGAACGCCCTCAGCTCACCCTTACTGACTGATTCCGGCACTATAAATGAATAGCGCCCTTGCATATTAATATGCCCGCACTGTAATGGTGACAGTTTCTCAACGTCTGAATCCAGGACCGGGTACCCCTCACGCCTGAGCTGCTGAATTGCTGCATCCATGTAAATAGTGTTCCACAGAACAATAATATTGAGCGCCAGACCTGAACCGCCCCGGAAATCCTGGAGACTAAACTCCCTGAGAAAGAGGTAAACAGGA
>OAQU01000128.1_pt1 | contig 23686 bp, 27 predicted proteins | sample 1501081 | NCBI WGS metagenome assembly OAQU01 (sample SAMEA3360663, study PRJEB22359) | human gut metagenome | biome: ENVO:urban biome; feature: ENVO:human-associated habitat; material: ENVO:feces | place: Bangladesh | collected 2011
GAGAGCCTTATAGGCGCATTTGAAAAACCTCCGGCTATGCCGGAGGATATTTATTGCACGTCGTCAATTGCGGCGTGCTGGCTCTTCCATTGATATCTGCTGGATTAAATCGTCTGGCATATGTTCCTGTAAAATACGCCAGAGGTTCTCGGCGGTTCTATTCAGTCGGGTGTTCATTCGGTAAATATAAGCCTGAATGGGGACTGTCAATTTAGCAGCATCAAGGCATATCAGACGTTTGGTCTGTAGTTCATCGACGATCGACCAGATCGGTAACCAGGCAATGCCGTATCCGTTGAGCGCCATATTCTTTAATAACTCGCTCATCGAAGAGATAAATATCGTGCGCCCGGTAATACCTCCAACCTCTGCCAGATGACGATTGACCAACCTGCCCATATAAGATGTGGCGGTATAGTTGAGCAAAGGAACCTGGGGCTGAGTGATATCGAATACAGGGTGCCCCTGTGCGTCGGCAGCACATACCGGGTACAACTCAGATTCAAACAGTTTCAGGCAGCAAAAAGGCGATTGCATAAGATCTTCATCGCGAAACGAAATAATAAAGTCACTCTTGCCTTCGCGTAACGTATTTACGGCCTGGACAACATCAATGGCTTCAACATGATAGACAAATTCTCCGCCATAGGCGGTAAGTGAATGCACCAGTTTGGGTAATACGCTCAGGGATAGTGAGTGCGCGGCTGCAATTTTAATGTTGGGAACGCCGAGTAAACTCTGGCCGTTTAACTCCCCCAAATTGCATTCAAGCTGCTGTAATAAGCTGCGAGTCTGGGAATGAAAGAGCTTGCCCTCTTCGGTTAATTGTAAAGGGGTGGTCGTGCGATCGAATAAAACAACGCCGATCGCTGCCTCCAGCGCCTTAATTCGTCGGCTGAATGCGGGTTGCGAAAGATTACGCTCTTTTGCCGCCTGAGAAAAATGGCGACAGGCTTCCAGTGTCAGGAAATCGTATAACCATTTTGTCTCGATATTCTTCATTACCATGGCACCTGTATTTTCAATCCAAAGACATAATAAAACATCCCGGCAATAAAAATAATGTTCTCAATTAGCACAACCTGGCCTTTATCATTCGTTTTGTGCATAACCCCTTCATTTCCGGTATTGACGTTGATATCACATTTCGCCAAAAAAACGAAATTTTTCCGTCAGATAACCAGAATACATCATCACTATGGTGAATAAGCGGAATGTTCCATAGCTGCATCATGCGTGTCTTGCATCGCCTTGTACAACCTTGCATTTCTCATCGCCCATTTCGACTGTTAAAAAAGAGAGCAGCAGTTATTTACCGCGTATTGTCATTAACGTTTTGAGAGGCAGGTATTGTGAAAGGTTTAATTGGTGTACTCGGTGGAATGGGGCCGGCAGCTACCGTCGACCTGTTTAATAAATTTGTAACTTTTACCGCTGCACAATGTGATCAGGAACATATTCCTTTAATTATTTCTTCGATCCCGGACATTCCTGACCGTACCGATGCATTAATGCATCATGGGCGTTCACCATTCCCCGTTATGCGTGATTATATGCATAAGCTGGAAGATGCCGGGGCAGAATGTATTGTTATTCCCTGTAATACCGCGCATTACTGGTTCAAAGAATTAAAAGATGCTTGTCATATTGATATATTAAGTATCGTAGAAACTACGATCAATGAAGTTCGCGCCTGTGGTAAAACCCGAATTGGCTTGTTAGCCACCAATGCCACGCTATATATGGGGTTATACCAAAAAGGAATTGAGTCGCTGGGATTTACCTGTGTCAGCCCCGATGCCGACGGTCAGAAAAAAGTGATGGAAAGTATTTATTCCTTGAAAGCTGGCAATATAGCGCACGCACAAAAGTTGATGAATGAGCAGGCTGAAATATTATTTTCCCGCGGTGCAGAAATCCTTGTTCTTGGTTGTACAGAAATTCCGGTTATTCTGGCGCAAGCCGTTAAAGAGCAGCCTTCCCGCTATATTGACTCAACGGCGTCACTCGTTCGTGCCGGAATAAAATGGTACGAAAATCGTGTCGGTAAACATTATCTTTTAACCCAATAATCATTTAAATCGCAGCCAGAAAGTTATTCGCTTTTAACTGAATTATATTTATAACGGAGAACATTATGGTTTGGCTGGAAATTATCGTAGTACTTGGTGCAATATTTTTTGGTATTCGCCAGGGGGGAATCGGTATTGGTTTATGTGGCGGGCTTGGGCTTGCCATTCTGACTCTGGGATTTGGTCTGCCTATGGGGTCGCCGCCAGTCGACGTGATCCTGATTATTATGACCGTTGTTGTGGCGGCCTCAGCCTTACAGGCCGCAGGCGGAATGGATTATCTGGTACGCGTCGCTGGTAATTTTATGCGGCGTAACCCGAAATATATCAACATAATCGCGCCGATTATCACCTGGTCTATGACCATTATGGCCGGTACTGGGTTTATTGTTTTTTCCACGCTGCCGGTGATTGCTGAAGTGGCGAAAGAGTCCGGTATCCGTCCTTCCCGCACGCTTGCCGGTTCGGTTGTCGCTTCGCAGGTTGCGATTTCCGGTTCGCCGATCAGCGCCGCAATGGCGGCTATGCTCACTATTATGGAGGTAAACGGTGTCAGTTTTATTCAAGTGATGTCGGTATGTCTTCCCACCTCTTTTGCTGCCGCGATGGTCGCCGCTTTTATTGCTTCCCGACAGGGATGTGAGTTGCAGGATGACGAGGTCTACCTTGAGCGCCTGCAAAAAGGACTGGTGCAAAAATACGAGAATAATAGCAGCATCAAGCCAGGTGCGACGCTCTCCGTCGGATTGTTCCTGCTGGCGACGGTCGCTATTGTTATTCTTGCTGCCTTCCCCCAACTGCGTCCGGGTTTTGATATCGGTAAACCGATGGAAACACGCGATATCATTATTATCTGTATGCTCTCTGCCGCCTGCCTGATGGTGGTGCTGTGTAAGACGGCGACCGATGCCATTATTCTCACCTCCACATTCCGTGCGGGGATGAGTTCGCTGGCGGTAATTCTCGGCATTGTAACCTTAGGCACCACTTTTATTGATGCGCATTTAACTGAGATTAAAGATATTGCTGGTGATATTTTGCAGGCGTATCCGATGTTGTTGGCGCTGGTTCTTTTTGGCACTTGCGCGCTGCTCTACTCGCAAGGTGCGACCACGCCGTTAATTATCCCGCTTGCCGTCGCGCTTGACGTGCCCACCTGGGCAATTCTGGCGTCCTATGTGGCCGTCACCGGAGTATTTGTACTGCCAACGTATCCAACATCACTGGCTGCCATGGAATTTGATACTACCGGCACAACTCGTGTAGGCAAATATGTGCTGAATCATCCATTTATGCTGCCTGGGTTGGGGGGAATTATTGCTGGAGTGGCATTAGGCTTTGTGATTGCGCCAATGATTATTTAGCACTATCAAACATCAGTATCGATGGTTTATACACAATAAAGACAGATATGGCGGAATATAGTCTGTTGTAAGCGCCAACAAAGAATAGGGAAATTCCGCCATGTCTGAACATCTTCACAATATGGTATTAAGTGTTGTCGTTTAATGATTTATTTCTTGGTTATGTTGTGTATTAGCTGCATCTATCGCTTTTTGATACCTGAGGTGTACTGGCAATAGCGGACACTACCATTTGTTCTTTTTTTAAGCAGTCATCTGATGATATTTTTCCCTGAAGGCTGCCGGGGAGATATTCCCCAGACGAGAGTGACGACGCTGACGATTGTAGAAAATCTCAATGTATTCCCGTATTACTGAGATGGCTTCATCCCGGTTATTAAAACGATAGTAGCTCAGGCTCTCATTTTTCAGCGTTCCCCAGAAGCTTTCCATCGGAGCGTTGTCGTAACAGTTACCTTTACGCGACATTGATGTTTTCAGACCAAACTGCTCCTGTATGACCCGGTAATCGTATGCGCAGTACTGTGAACCTCGATCAGAGTGGTGGATTAGCCCGGCAGGTGGGCGCTGGCTCCTGAGCGCCATAAACAGGGCTTTACCTGTCAGCTCTTTTGTCATGCGCTCTCCCATGGCGTAGCCGACAATTTCGCACGTATAAACATCTTTGATGCCAGCGAGGTACAACCATCCCTCCTGTGTGGCAACATACGTCAGGTCCGCCACCCAGACCTGATTTGGTGCTGTAGGAGCGAACGTCTGGTTCAGCAGATTTGGCGCATGCGTGGCAACATACGTCAGGTCCGCCACCCAGACCTGATTTGGTGCTGTAGGAGCGAACGTCTGGTTCAGCAGATTTGGCGCAACTGGCAGATTGTGGTTCGGGTTCGTAGTCGCTCTGAACTTGCGTTTCTGCTTACAGCGTAGCCTTAGCTCCTTACGAAGACGTGCCAGTCGGTCACGACCAACGATGATGCCATTCTCTGCCAGCTCCGTCTGGAGCCGCCGGGTTCCATATGTTTCGCGAGTGCGGATATGTGCCACCTTAATCTCCAGTTTTAGCCGCTCATCACTTTGTTTTCTGTCTGAGGGTTCATGCTGTACCCAGTTGTAGGTGATGACTCCAACTTATTGATAGTGTTTTATGTTCAGATAATGCCCGATGACTTTGTCATGCAGCTCCACCGATTTTGAGAACGACAGCGACTTCCGTCCCAGCCGTGCCAGGTGCTGCCTCAGATTCAGGTTATGCCGCTCAATTCGCTGCGTATATCGCTTGCTGATTACGTGCAGCTTTCCCTTCAGGCGGGATTCATACAGCGGCCAGCCATCCGTCATCCATATCACCACGTCAAAGGGTGACAGCAGGCTCATAAGACGCCCCAGCGTCGCCATAGTGCGTTCACCGAATACGTGCGCAACAACCGTCTTCCGGAGCCTGTCATACGCGTAAAACAGCCAGCGCTGGCGCGATTTAGCCCCGACATAGCCCCACTGTTCGTCCATTTCCGCGCAGACGATGACGTCACTGCCCGGCTGTATGCGCGAGGTTACCGACTGCGGCCTGAGTTTTTTAAGTGACGTAAAATCGTGTTGAGGCCAACGCCCATAATGCGGGCGGTTGCCCGGCATCCAACGCCATTCATGGCCATATCAATGATTTTCTGGTGCGTACCGGGCTGAGAGGCGGTGTAAGTGAACTGTAGTTGCCATGTTTTACGGCAATGAGAGCAGAGATAGCGCTGATGTCCGGCAGTGCTTTTGCCGTTACGCACCACGCCTTCAGTAGCGGAGCAGGAAGGACATCTGATGGAAATGGAAGCCACGCAAGCACCTTAAAATCACCATCATACACTAAATCAGTAAGTTGGCAGCATTACCAAGGGCCTGTATGGTCTCTTCTTCTGGTCGTTCCTGGCTGAAGTACTGACGAATCATGTTGCCAATTATCTCCGGTGTCACAGAATCCCCCATTCCTTCCTCCTTTCTTTCATACGCTGCAGATAACGTTCATAGTGCCGGGGTTTGTTCGGACTGAAGGAGAGGGTACGGCACCAGAAATCATTCTTTATAAGTGTCTTACAGATACGCCGCCAGGACGGAATATCCCGGCTCCCCAGGTCATTCTCCTGTTCATCCGGGATGTCATCCGGGAAGCCCCGCGTCTGATACCAGCGCAGGTAGACAGCAATTTTATTACGGTAATGTTCTGCCGTTCTTTCCGGCATCACATCCAGCAGGAACATCGCATAGCTGCGCCAGGTATGATGGGCTGGTTTTGATATACGTTTACGCAGGGCAAAATAGGCACCGCTTTCATTGGCATAAAGCGCCCCGCTGGCAGCGCCTGACACCCGCTCACACATCCTGGCCCAGGTTTCCGGCTCCAGAACATGGTAAAGCCACAGTCCCTTACGTTGTTCAGGACCAAAAGGTTCACAGACACGCATGTTGCGTAACGGCACGCCGGCACGGTACATCAGGTCATACAGAGGATTGTAGATGGCACAGGTTCTGGCGTTATATATCCAGATATCGCGGGCTTTCCAGTCATATAACGGATTCATGGTGTAATAAAACCCTTCAGGCGACGCTGTGGTCCAGGGTTTATCATCTGCATATCTCAGTTTGCGCTGAGATACCAGTCCCATAAAGCGATTGAGCGATTCATCAGCACGGACACCAGTCAGTATTGCCACTCCACACCGGTTACCGGCAAACCAGGAAGAAAATGCCGGAACAAATTCTTCAAACGCCATGGCATACCGGTAAAAGGGAAAATACGTCATGTCTGTAATGGCCTCTTCCGGTGGCTGGCGAACCCAGGTCACACCAGACTCCCAGCATATCCACTCCGGCTGAAACTGCGAGACACCGTTAACCGTGGTCAGGGGAAGTGCCACCCAGTAAAAGGTATCCGTCACATCCCGGTACATTTCCCGCATTTTCTGAATATGTTCAATGGTGCACTGATACTGGGCCTCCCAGTCAATGAACAGAACAGAGAAATGACGTTTTCTCCTGCGGGCCACCTCTGCCACAAGATGGAAAAGCACGGTGGAATCCTTTCCACCTGAAAAAGACAGGCATACCGACGGAAATGTTTCAAAAATCCACTCAATGCGGGCGATTGCGGCACGCAAAACATTTTCTCCGGTAAGAATTTTTTCGGTTAAAAGCGTATCACTCATTTTCCTGGCTTTATGTCGAATAATTCTGTTTATACATTCAGACAAACTTCATTAATAACTCACCGCTTTGGGGATAAATAATAAAAATAAAACTCGTCAGATATTAATCTGGTTGTTGGATTTGTTATCGCATCCTTTATCCACCTGCTTCTTACTGGTAACACACCTGGAAAATCCATGCATTTTCAATATATACTATCCTTTCAACTTGTAAATAAGGAAATATGATGCAGATGGTGAACGATTCAAATATCATTTTGCAGGAAGTATTCACTGTAATAGAATCCCCCCTGATAAAGTTTATTCACTAAGGAATTATTCAACAGAACCATTCCCTGTTAGCTTTGAGTGCTTTGAGCAATAGCACTTATTTTTATATGTATCAGGAATACGTACGTTGATGTAACCAAAACAAAGAAGCCTGTGTCCATGGGGTTCGTACAATTGTGTGTGGCACATGACCAAATCAGGTTTGAGACCTCCCGCTGCAATATTTTTTATTCAGACTTTAGCCTGTCAGGCCTGACAGAAACGCTCCCAACTTCCCTTCTATATCACTGTCTATAGTACGTAATCTTAGCAATGGCAGGCCGCATTTCTTCAGTATACTGTTTTTAAGTTCATCACGTTCAGCCTGAACACTGGTCAGATGATAACCTCCATCCACTTCAATAACCCCTAATGGAGTCTTCCCGACCTTATAGTAAACAACAAAGTCACAACTGGCCCGGTTACGCATGAATAACTGTTCACGGTGTGTAAAATCCCCCCGCTCCAGCAACACCAACTGATTCAGCGCTATTTGTGAATGAAACATCATACTCCGATAACTATCCTGCGACAGGATATCCCGCAACAGGCAGGCCACAATCTGTTCTGACTTAAAGTGTGAATCATTTGAATTCAATCTACTATTCAGTCGTTCCAGTGATTTGTCATACTCACTGTACAGCAAATCAAATGCTGATATGACCGGGCTCTCGAAAACCTCTCCGTCATCAGCGTAGTATTTGATGTAACGAATCAGCGCCGCAATATGTCCAGCGTGGCGTTCAAATACATCATTACCAGTCACCAGTGTAAATTTATTTCGGGCCCTTGAAACAGCGACATTCACCAGTTCAGGATTATCAACAAACGCGATGTTCCGACTGTGCTGGCTGCTGCGCTTCTTATCCAGCACAGTGGAAAACACAATTTCATCGCACTCCCGTCCCTGAAATTTATGCACCGTCGATTTCACAAAATCAGCAGGCAGCACTTTTTCAGCCAGATTAACCTGTGCATTATATGGGGCAATGTATCCCCTGCTACTTTCTTCATCCCAGTAATGACCTTCCAGAGATTCAAGCTCCCTGAGATTTGAAAAATTACGGGTATGGTTTCCTTTTGCCGTGATGACCAGAGATAATGAGGCTTCACCGGAATCAACCGTTAACGGTATCAGAGCATTATCATAAAACTGCTTATTACAAAATTGAATGATTTTAGGATGACAACGATAATGCTCTTTAAGAAGGGTTACTGGCACCATGTTCCTGAACAACATACAAACCGAATCAAGTAGACTATATTTCTCACAATTATAGTATTCTGCCGGTGGAGATGGGCTGTTCGGGAGTAATACAGGAACATGTGGAAGTTGCTTACGATCCCCTACAACGATTACATTACGGGCACATCCCAGTCCCAGAATGCCCGGAACAATATCCTGCTGCGAGGCTTCATCAATAATAACATAATCAAGAAGGGCCCCCTTGCCGATAGAGTTAATAATCGAATGCGTACTGCTACCAATAACCGGAAAACGCTTTATAAAACGGTCAAATTCATCTCTGTATGTCTCTGCCGAGAATGAACTTCTTGTTGAAACATTTCTTCGCAGATGTTGCTTTAAATAAAGCATAGACCATGATGTCAGGCGCCCCAGTAAAATTTTAAAATCAGATTTTTTAAATACTTCCTCATATTCATTCAGAGAAATTTGTTTTTCCCGAATAGTTTTTTCATAATAAGAAAGCTGAAGAGAAGTAAATAGTGCCAGCCTTCTCTCCGGAATCATCAATGGTTTGACTTTCAGTATCCTGAAGTTTAACAACAAATCAATTCTGTTTCTGAATCCAATCCGCCTGTCAGAAAGGTAATGAATATAAGCCATCAGGTCGGTTGTTTTTTGTGAGGAAAATCGGTATTTGTGAGAAAAAAGCTCCTCCGGTCGAAGATTCTGACTCTGCCATTGCTGCAGATATTTATACTCAATATTCAGCTCATTAATTTCTGCTTTTAACGAAGCGACCTGGTTAATGGCATTCAGGTGTTTTTTCACTTGTTGAAGTACATCATCAATCGCATTTGCAGACGGTGAGTCAGGTAAGACTTCCTCAGAACGCGAAATCGACGTTGAAAAAAACTGTTGCCTGTTCTCCGTACTCCCCAGTCGTGCCACCACATATCCCAGTTGCTGTTTGTCCATCTTTTCATAAACATTACTGACAGCTGAGTTATTATTGGACAAAATTGCCACTGTTTTATTCTGAATTAATATATTAGCAACAATATTGAGTATAGTCTGTGTTTTACCTGTTCCAGGTGGTCCTTCAATAACTGAAATCTGTGAGGAAAATGCCCGTTCGACAGCCAGCAACTGACTTTCATTAAGACCAAACGGAAAAATCAAACCCCATGGCGAATCACGTTTTTTACTCTGTCCTGAACAGTATGCATGCAAGGCGGTATCCGGATGAGGAACTATTTTCTTTATCTGCCTAAGGATATTCTCATCGATATTTCTGTTATTACCACGGACATAAAAAATACGTTCATTAGCCACCCTACACAAGTAATTAAACACGGCATGCTCTGTAAATACTGAACACTGTTGAAAGTCAAGGCCGGTCGTTTTCATGATGTAGGGTCGTTCACCCTCGCGGTAATAAACAGCAGCATATTTATCACCATATATAATAACCCGTTCAGCCCGGGATGTTACAGCGTTCCCTTTCCTTTCAAGGAAAACATTTCGCAAATTTACAGTTGGCGTTATCTGACATACAGAAAGCGGACGAGTATATTTTCTCCCGCTGCGAAAATGACAGGTCAGCATAACCTCTCTGTCGTCATTTCCAGCCCACAGCGTCCAGTCGGTAATTTTATGAGTCTTATTTTCACCGTCAACACAAATCGTGACCATATTCTCACTCAGAAATTATCATTTAACTTACGGAAAATTGTTAAGGCACTCCCGGATATTAGCTCCGGAGGATTTTCCACAACTCCGGGACTGTTAACATATTTCTGCCTGCCATATATACATTGAATTTAGTCATAACAGTCAATACCAGAATTACAGGAATGCGATGCCGATACGCTGGTTATTGAATACTGGTAGCCCCTGAGCACTAATTCATCACGATACTCTGTATTTACTGTTTTCACTGCTTTTTACAACCATTCCCCCAGGTAAAATGCTGCTCCTCCGGTGATGGCTGTGTCAGAAACTGCCATCCCGGAATAGCCACGCTGACCACCAGCAATGCCGCACAGACACCAGCCACAAACGGTTTCAGAAACGTGGGCGGGGATTTCTGAAGGGAGGGTGTGGGCTCTGCTTTTGTTTCAGAAACAACATACACCAGACGGGAGTGTGGCAGGGTCTGATATTCCTGTACGTCCGGAGCATCAGACCGGAGTGCCTGAGCCGGAAGGGTTACCGGAGACGATACTTCACCCTGCACAGGCTGTTTCTCCAGGCGGGTGATATATCCCTTCACCATGGCTTCCGGTAAAGCCACTTTACTGCTCTGTTTAAGTTCGTGCCGGGCCAGTGTGTCACTCAGTGCCTTCAGGAATGTTTCGGTCTGATACAGCAGGGGCAGGTTGTCACGGTCGTCCGGTGGCATGGCCCGGAGCGTTTTTTGCAGACGGTTGAACAGACTGGTAATAATTTCCAGCCGGGCGTGTGTATTCAGCGGCCACATCACTGACCAGTGATGCCGGGTCAGCACCACAATCAGAGCCAGCCCTTCATTCAGGCCACTTATCCGCTGCCTGAAGAGATAAAGGCGATAGTAAAACAGACATCAGTGTCAGTGACAGCAAGGACGGACAGCGCCGGAATAAGCTTTGTTCCTCAGCCCTCTCGTTCCTGCAACATAATTTTCCAGTCAAACGAAAAACCTTTTATTCATGCCATACCAACAATCACCAGCCTCCTGACGATACCTCCCACCATGTTTTGCAGTGGTACGCTACCGCCCTTCCGGTATTTACCCACACCAACCGGTACCAGAATGCTAAGTAACAAATCCGTTCAGAATTGACTTAATTTTGATCATTATAGAATAATGATCTGAACTGCAGCAATATGACAGATTTATCGATCGATATAACGCAAATGAACAGATCTTTATTCTGCCACATATCGCAAAAACAGCACATTGCAAAATTTATAACCATAATTAATGGAAAAGTGCAGAAAATTATTCCACTGAATGCTTTTAATACAGTTGGTTATCTAAAAAAATATCATTTTTTGATTTCAGTCATTGAAAATTGCAATGCGTGACGACTCAACAGCATTTAAGTGAGTTTCAGGATATGGGAAGGACATGAAAGGAGGAGCGCAATAAAATACACAGGAAGAAGGGGAAAATGTTTCGTAAAAACAGAAAATTAACAGCGCACATCAGGAAACGTCGCAGTGATACCACATGAAATTTAATTCACTGTTACCACACTGTAGAAGATGTTCCATTACCGAAAGTCGTCAATCAGCGATACAGAGACAATCATGGTGCGCTTGTCACCGTGACCAGTGTTGAGGAACCCCGGGTGGTGTTTATGCGGGACGGCTATCCGCATCCGTGCATGCGGCCAATGTACAACTTTCTGGGAAAATTCAAACCCGAACCCCGGGAAGAAACAGAATAAAACGAAATCCCTGCCGGCAATCACACTGCCTGATGGCAGCATAATCCACTTATTAATTCTCATCCCCGGAGACAAGCCCTGAAAACCACTCCGGGTGTTCACTGTATGCTGTGTTCAGCGCATCCCAGGAAACGTTGATATAAAAGCTGTCCTGCAATTTCCGGGTAACCACCTCTGCCAGGCGGTTCCGGTTATCCACCAGTCCGGCATAACCTCTCTCTGCCAGCCACTCATTCAGTTCATGTTCCAGAGACAGATTGATAATATCGTAATCGGACCTTGCCATTCCCGTTTCCTTAGCACATGTTTTCAGGCACGGGGATAAAGTATAAAGAATGTCGTACTGCTGCTGCCAGAGCAATATTCCCCCTGATGGTTGTATCAGAGATGGTATGCCGGTATTTTGCGGGTTGTTCCCGTCAGGTTATCGTGCACCTCCACGGTCGTTGTCACCACCGGCATTCCGCTCTGTCTTAGTCTCAGGACATCAGCCGCAATACGCTGACTGCCAGACCAGAACAGGCCGTCCAGTGCGGTCACCAGTAACCCCGCCTCCAGCGCATACTTCAGCCGTTCACGGGGCGCTTTCACTTCCCGGGCAACCTGCTGATATGGCAATGATGTGTTTTCATTCCCAACCACGCGACGAATACGGTGAGACAGATGATACCGGTATGTATCCGGCACACTGGAAAGACTGGCCTTCAGGCTGTACACGCAGCCAAAGCGTTTATCGTTGAACACCACATTTTTCTGGCTGATGTCCCATTCTTCACGCAGCGCGGCAATCAGTTGTGGTGTACGGGTAAGCAGCAAGCGAAAAGGCAGTTCAAAACTGGTGACGTAATCCACATTCAGCAGTGCAATACGCAACCGTTCTTCAGGCCCTGCCTCTGTCTGCCGGCACTCATCCAGGACATCCTGCCATTGCCGGCGAAGACGGGGCGATTCATTCAGTTCAGTAAAACTGTATTTATCTGCAAGATAGTCAATTCGTGTACGCATACTGAAAGGAATTCCGTATAAAGATTCAGCAGACAAAACTTTATCAGCCAGTAAAAATTAACGGAAGCATTGATATTCCTCCCGACAATCACCGGATGATTGTTGCAATAACCTGCGACATAAAGGACTGAACAGCCGTTTTTAACGCCACGTATTGCCCTGATGAACCAGGCCGGGCAACCCGAAAACATCTTTCCACCCGGCATTGTCCGCCAGCACTTATCACCGACCAGGTCTGTTGCAGTAAATCCACCAGTTGCGCACATTCTTCATCAGCCATGACGCCGACTCGCGGATGGCAAATACTCGTCTGGCTGAGCAGCAACAGACATCGTATCTGTGCTCCTTCATGTTGTTCCCGCAACCAGCGTAATACCACCGGCGCTGATGGGCTGACCGTGTGATTATGCTCCGTAATACGTTCGTGTACCCGTCGGTGAAAGGAACTACAAAATGTCTGAATCTGTTGACCATAGATTCCTTCTGCCGAATAGAGCGTGAAGTGAAATGCCAACAGATTTGGCCAGTGGTCCACCGCCTGCTGAACAAAACGCCGGATTTCCCCCGGCTCTGAAATTAAGGCTTCGGTTATTTGCACGAAATGTTCCTTTTCAACCCCTGTTGAATTTTGTCAAGCCGGTGCAGACACAGTAAAGCGCGCATCAACACCTGAAAGGTACGATACAAACATAAGTTACAAACAATAAGAACGGAAGGACAATTAATCAGTGAGGAATAATAACTAAATTAACCAAAAGAATGTTACTGACAATACTACCAATACTTAAATAGCAATATATTAATTAATGTAAGAACAGATGCCCGGTAAGACATATACACAATACATCCACAAACACACTCTTTTCATTAAATCAATCACCTGATTAAACCATGAAAGTGTGATGTAAGTCAAAATTACTGACACTATCAATTGATAATGATTATCTCTATCATTATCGTGAAATTCGAGAATGAAAGGAGAAGTAGTCATTATAAGCCTTTTATAAATCGTCATCATCATAGTAAAGTAGAACACTTTTTATATGAGTTACTATATGAAAATATACTGGACAAGAAAACGCATTCCTGAACTTTCAGCACTTCCACCTTCATTAAGAAAGAAAAATTTTACTGACGCATATAATGCAGCATCTTCTCATATCGAATACTGGATAGGTGCTGGCGTCTCATTTATCTCGATGATAATTTTATCCAGAGTATATGACTTTCTTTTACCCGCCCAAGATACTTTCCCGGGTGATATCATCAGAAGTTTATGTGTTGTGTGTCCATCCATATTAATCTGGTTTCAGTTTTCGGTATATGTCATGAGGAAATATTACAGACATATTCTGGTGCGAGGAAAAGAAACCGAAACCATTTCAGAAAGGTTGATACGTGAGGCTGATACACGAGAATATGAACTATGGCGTCCGGTCCGTCGCTTTTTCTCCATTGTTTTTCTCATTGTTCTATTAGTTTGCATTCATTCACTGATAACAACTATAAAATAAAAGTTATGGCTGTTCTGATACAGGAAAATAAACGTTCATTCTATGGTTACCTCTTCCTGTTATATAGAAGAATTTTAAACGACAAGTAAGGGAATATAAATGGAAATAACAAAAAATAAAAATGCAACTATAAAAAAAAAGTCATCAGTCGGCTGCTTTTCAATGTTTACCTTATCATTTTCTATTACCTTTATTCCTGCATTCCTTACAAACAGGCAGGAACTTATATCCAGGGGACTTCTTGTTCCAGCATTATTTCTTGCTGAATTTCTAATTCTTGTTCCACTGTATTTTATTTTCTTCCGAAAAAGAGAAGGATTAGGAAGAGGTTCTTTTCGACTGGATGTTTTTTTTACTCTTTTCTCTTTAATAATGATTATTCAGTTATTTGTCCCTTATCTGCTGGCAGTGAGGAAAACGGAAGAATGGATGATCTCGCAAATGTCTTTTTCCGGGACCATTTTATGGATTAATATATTTTCTTCCGTACTTCTTGTTCCTGTATATGAAGAGATTGTATTTCGAGGGTGTCTTTTTAACTCTTTTAAATTCTGGTTTAATGACAATATTTACATCTCTGCTATTGTAACATCAGTCATATTTTCTGCATTACATCTACAATATACTGACTTTCGTACATTTTTGATGCTCTTTCTGATATCGTTAGTTCTTATCAGTGCAAAAATAAAGTCGAATGGCCTGTTAATGCCCATATTACTTCACATGGCGATGAATGCAGTCATAACAGGAATACAATATACGTTACAATATCACATAATAGTCTGAAATTGTTATTATGAGATATCTATAACACCTGAAGTTGGAAAAAGAAGCAAATAATTCCTTATAAGGAATCGTTTACTAATATATTTAGATAATCTCATATTTGTTTATGATATACATCTGATTAAGATATAATGGATTATAAATTACTCAAAGGTGAACAAATATCTTCGCCTTTTCTCGTAGAAAGAGACTTGAAACTTATAATACATCTATATAAATGTGATTTAAATCACGGTTTGCAGTAAAAGCAATTGGTATAATTCGTTGGTATTACTATTATTTTATCTATTGCACGAACTATTTTACAACAATAAAAAAGATATACAAACAGCAAGAAGTAAAAATATTCGGATAAATAAAAACTTTTGCTACCTTGGTTTCTATAGTCTTTATTTCTAAGTTTTTCATAAGCACTCAAAGACTCATGTATAGGGATGGTTTAATAATGAAACTATTTTTTTATTTCTCGTTGTTCTTTATAATACAACTTGTAAATTCAGACTTAGACACATTAACCCTTTATCTCCTCATAAAGAAAATAATTCTTTCGTTACTTGCGAGTGTACTGTTTTTATTTGTTTTATCTTTCTTTAATAAAAAGAGGAAATAACATGAGAAATATAACAACCGATGAACTTGCTTTAATACATGGTGCAGGATTAGATAAAGATGCATCCGTTGCAATAGGTACTGCGGCTGGTGGTTTTTTAGGTAAAGCAACAAAAATCCCTGGTGCGGATATAGCAGGAAGTGCAATTGGAGGATATATTGGAGGAGTTATTGCTGATGGTTCAAATAGGACAATAACAATACCATCAAACGGTATTAACTATAATCCGGGTATAGGACTTGGAAGTTTTAATCCAAACTACAATGGAGGTTTATTAAACTCAGGATTTAACTCATCAACATCCTCTTCTAGTAGTGGAAGTTGATTAATTTCTAAAGCAGCATAGCTTATTATGCAGCAATGCTGCTTTTAGTGATATATTATCCTAATTTGTAATTCTAAAAATCCGATCAACTGTTCTTAAAGTTGTCTCTCTATGTGCAATAATCACCCGGGTGATATTCATCTTTTTTATAGCAGCATTCACGAAACGTTCACTTTCTGTATCAAGAGAACTTGTAGCCTCATCCATAAATAATATTCCAGGTTTCCGGTATAAAGCTCGGGCAATGAATATACGCTGTTTTTGACCGCCGGAAAGACCTTCCCCCAGTTCACCTATTAACGTTTCATACCCCATTGGCATTTTCATTATCACATCATGAATATGACTTGCTTTGGCACATTCTGTCATCCATTCGTCGTCTGTTTCTTCTGCAAACCCACAGATATTTTCACGAATTGATCCTGAAAATAGTCGGTCGTCCTGCATAACACAGGCTATCATACGGTGATAATTATTTATTCCAAGTTGACGTATATCCGTGCCATTAACCAGTACTTTTCCACTATCTGGTTCAAACAGTCCACATAATACTTTCATTAATGTGGTTTTTCCGGCACCGGAGGCACCAGTTATAGCCACACTTTCTCCCGGAGCCACAGACAAATTCAGACCACTGAATACCTGTGCTGACTGGCTGTCATACCGGTAGCTTAAATCAGTGGTTTCCAGTGAAACCGGGCTCATGTCAGCAACGATTTCAATTTCCGGTTTCTTTTCTTCCTTTTCATGTAGTGCAATATCTGCAATGCGCTCATTATGCAGACTCATTATTCTCAGTTGAAGAAGAAAACTGGTCAGCGAAGCAACCCGATCCGAAAACTGCCCACGAAAAGAACCAAATGCCACAAACATCCCTATTGTCATCTGATTATCGATCACAAGGCTTGCACCCAGCCATAAAATCGCCACCTGATCACAGGCGGCAACAAAAGTATTTATCCCCCCGAAGAGCAAATCCATCCTGGTTAACTTAATACCTGAATTGATCGCATCTATTTTCAGGTTAAGCCAGTGTGTTCCCCGAATCCCAGCCATACCCTGGATTTTTACCGTGGCAATACCATACAGGCTTTCCATAAAATAGGAGCTGGCCCGGGCCCCCCTGACAAGAGTTTCTTCCGATATTTGCCGGTAATAGCCGTATGTCACCAGACGAATAAGAACGTAAACCATGGTAAAACCGAGCACTATCCAGGTAAGATATCCTCCATATAACAGCATCATCACAAAAACACCCACAACCATAATACTGTCCATGATTGCCCCAACAACACAGGTGGTAAAGGTGGCCCTCAAAGTGTCAAGGGAGCCAAAACGCGACTGGATATCACCTAATTTACGGCGTTCAAAAAACGCCAGCGGCAGTCTGAGAAGATGGTTAAACAGACCCGACTGCCACTGTATATTGATGAGCGTGCTCATAACCAGTGAGGACCATGCACGCAGCATACTCACCGCGGCCCTGAGCAATATAAAGAACATCAGGCCAGCAGAAATAAGCGTCAGCAGCCCTCTGTCCCCCGCCGGAATCGCATGATCCATAACCAGCTGAGTTCCCACCGGCATTAGCAGATTGATTGCTTCAATTACAACTGACAGACAGAAAATTTTCGCCAGTGTTCTTTTAATACCGTAAATACTGTTAATCAGTGAACGGAGACTTATGCGGGTCTGCTGGGTTTCCGCCAGGAATTCACTTCCGGGCCAGACCTCAAGTGCAATGCCCGTAAAATACCGGCTCATTTCCTCCCGACCGAGATATCTTCTGCCTCTGGCCGGATCATGCAGTACATAACGGTTACGCTTTACGCTGACCAGCACGACGAAGTGACTGAAATCCCAGTGGAGAATACACGGCATTTTGAGGGCACCAAGTTCATCCAGCTCCAGTGAAAGAGCCCGGGTGACCATCCCCAGCTGCTCCGCTATTCCATTGATTCCTGCAAGGTTTGTTCCACGGGCCGAGAGATTAAACTTCCGGCGAAGAGATATCAGGTCAATATTCTTACCAAAATGACCGCATATCATTGCCAGGCAGGCCAGTCCACATTCAGCGGTCTCCGTCTGATGAATAACCGGAACACGACGTCGCCAGCGCATATCAAGCTGATTTATAATTTGTCTGAAATTCCCGTTAGTCATTGAGCGGTCCTGTTGCACTGTGTTTCATGTCATAGAAAGGAGAAAGCATCCACTGGTAAATACGCCTTTTTTCCAGAAATAGTGTACTTTCGGCTTTCATTCCATTTTCCAGAGGGAGGTATTTTTCGTCATATCTGATAATCTGCTTTTCAGGCATCGCAATGACTTTATACCAGGGAACAGAGTCGCCCGGCGTATTCTGTGGTGCTCCCTTATAGGTCAACATTTCCTGTGTTGACGCAGGAGTCTTGGATATAGTTTTAACCGTAGCAGAGAACTGCCCAAATTTTTCTGCCGGAAAGGCTTCATAACGAATATTCACTTTGTCACCAGCCGAAATATAAGGAACAGCATCATTCGGGACCCAGAGAATAAGATAATAGTTTTCAATATTCTCAGGAATAACCTGCAGAAGGCTGTCTCCGGTATTGACCATTTGCCCGACAGTGACACTCAGGGAGTCAACTTTCCCGTCAGTCAACGCCCGGATAATGATTTCGCCCTCCACATCAGTGTTAACCAGTTCTTTCTGTAACTCGTACCGTTGCAGTTCCATCTGGTAGATACGGTTATCAAAATCTGCAGCCTGAGTCTGAATCTGACTCTCCAGAGTGGTTATCTGCAGGGCATTCTGTTCGTTCTGTCCGCTCAGGCTGAGAAGATTGTTTTGTTGCTGATAATATAATGCCACCTGGTTAGTTAACTGATCTTTATTAATCAGCCCTTTTGCCTGATAGTTTCTGTAATTCTCCATATTGTTTTTCATTATTTTTATCCCTTCCTCTGCACGCTGTATAATATCTGATGAGCGACGAAACGCATCTGTGTATTGCAGGCGTTGTTTTTCCAGGGTATCTAGCGTTATTTTTTTACTTTCTTCCAGACGGGAAATAATGTTGTCCACACGAACCAGCTGGTTTTCTATATCCCGACGATGATTATCAGTGACAATACCACTACGTGTACTTTTACTGATGTCAATCAGATAAACAGGATCCCCTTTTTTTATCAACTGTCCTTCATGAACAAACTGCCTGACAACAAATCCCTGTACACCTGAATATATATTGACAGCTCTTGGCCAGGTTGTGACCTCACCACTGACATTAACACGGCGGCTATAGGTACCAACAATAATGAACATCAGAAATGCCGTAATAAACACTATGCTTCCCAGCATGATTAACCATAGTGGTATTCCGGGAAGTAATATTGCCCGTCCCTGCCACTTCATTTTTCTGTTTTCTAAAGCATCCTGACGAAACAAAATAGCTCCTCTTACTCACACTTTTCCTGTAATACCTTCACTGGTTAAGCGAAATGCTATAATCAAAGCCAGAAAATACAGAGTCCTGTCAAAATAGTATCAGCGATGCATTTACCCCGTAATTTACAATTATCTCTGTATCTTCAGAGGTACTACGTTTTATGCAGCCGCTCAGGGATGTATGTCACAATTTTCTTTCGCCTGCTTAACCATCGTACTTCTCCTTCTCCCCATGGCTGAAGCTGTATGAGATAGTCAATAACTTTTCGACCAAAGCCTGGTTTACAACAGAAATCCAGAATCCAAATCCTTCCATCTTCATTCCATTCAGACGGATGCAACCTGAATTCTGGATCCCTGAGCAGGCGCGCTTCTGTATCAGCCTCAAGATATGCCCAGGTAATATACGCCAGTGGAAAACCTCGTGAATCAAACAGGAATTTAATCTGATTATGCTGTATCGCATATTCAGTCCAGTATTGAATGGTTAACACCGGATACAGACTGTAATTACGATTGTAGAGCATACAACTGACTGCAAAACCGATCTGTTCATAAACAGTCCATTCATCTTTTCCTCTGATGGTTTCCCTTATATAATACATGATTACTATTTCCCTTATATATTTTTTACACTGTGTTTCTTATCGGTTCAAGATATCCAAATGCATCTCTGGAAAACTTAAGCATAAAATTTTTCATATCAGAAATTGCTTCTTGTAAAAAAAGGGGATCATCGCCATGATTATCCAGCAGGATGGCAATTTTTTCGCACATATTTTCTTTCCTCAGCTCTTCCCTGGGTTGCAGCCTTTTCATGGTATGATGTTCAATTTCTTTCAGGAGTAATGAGGCATTTATCTGACGTCTGGTACTGCCTTGCGTCAGCCAGTGGATGGCCTGGGAAAAACACTGTTGTGCAACGGTGAAATAAACATTATTCTTGATGCTACTATTCAGTGCCTGCTTTTGATTATGCCTATGATGAATTAGCGTCACAACCAACTTTTGCAATGGTGAACCATCCTGATTGACAATATCTTGGGCATGTGATTTCTCGCAGTATTGATTGAGTAATGCAACAAAACTGTTAACCAGTTCTTTCAATATATCAGGTATCTCTTTTTGTGTTATAAATTCTCCAGGAATACCCAACAGTTCTAGATAACAGTAATAACATGCTTCATGAAAAGTTTTCTGAAATATCTCCTCAACCTTCAAACGGGCTGCAAGAGTGAAGTCAGGGTCAAACATATATTTTCCGATATACAAGCAGAGATCAGACAGCCCTTGCATAAGTACCATCGGTTCTTTTGCCAGTTCAGCTAATCTTAGTTTATACCCAAAATCAGCTGGGGAATCTCCCGGAAACAGACAACTGAGTCCGTTAAAATCCATTAATCTGCCATCCATTGCAATATTAGAAGGAGAAGTTGTCAATCTCAGGAAACGTGTTCGACAAAATGCCATTTGCCAGGCCTCACGACGTGCCAGTTCACATAACCCCTCAATGCAATAAATCCGGGGATCAGTTCGTGCTTCAGCATCAATTTCTTCCGGTGGTACAGGTAGATATCCTGGCAGCTTGTGGATCACAGATCTAACCCGACAGGCATCGTGAATTAACAGACTGGAATACTCCGGTTTTACTTGGAAGTAAGGTGCCCGTTCAAAATGCGCCGGACGAACAACAGGCTCACGTACCAACAGGGCTCTTCGTGATTTCCTACCGGAGCGCTCAAATGCCTTTTCAGTATAGAGATCTGTAAGTAAAACCGCCCGAACCCGCACAGCACTATAAGGTAATATTTGAGCCAGTACTTCTCCCCACAAAGCCTCATATATTGCATGAACAGCGCCGAGTGCACCATTAGAATGACGTTCGTCAGTACCTTCGCCAACCAACGGATTACTTCCTATTCCTTTAACCTGGTAGTTACCATCAAACCCACAACGTGCACCACCTCCATTACGCTGAATACCACTGCCACCATAGCGCTCTGCATGGAACACTTTGGCAGAAGCTGTACTGCCAGGATCGATAATATAACTGCAGGCATTTTGCAGCTCGTCTGGATTTCTGACATCCTCTGCACACCAGATTAATGAGGCCTTGATCTGCCTGGCAGTGAAAGGCACCAGGTTTTCATTCAGTTCAGAAAGTGAACACTGATGACTCATCTGGCAGTATTCTCCGTTTCAATTTTCATAAAAGAGTGTTCATAAAAGAGCAAGTAAGTGTCCTGACAGCTTCTTCCTTATTACAGTAAAACTCTATTAATTACACATAAATTAAAAAATTATTTATCAACGACTGTAAATCATATCTTCATCAGTAAAGTGTTGAACATAAAAACACACTTATAAATGGATCTTCTATCTGTTTTAAACAAAAAGGATATATTTTACAGGTACTACCGAAAAAGTGCCTGTAAAATAAATAAAAATATAATTAGCTACCGCCACCAGCAGAAGAACTGGCACTACCACTTCCCACGGTCGAGCCAATTGCTGTTGTCAAACCGGCAGATACGGCTCCAACTACAACCCCAAGTGGACCACCAGGTATTCCGGCGAGAGCTCCAACAATAGCTGCAGCACCTGCAGCATTAGCTGAAGTCGCTGGCGCACCTCCCGCCCCGGAAATATATCTTAACTGTGATTCTGTTATTTCTCGCATATAAACTGCATATAAACTCCATCATATTTAACTTCCGTTTTTCCAGCCTGACCAGACCAGAATCCTTCGAATCCCATGAATCAGCTCAATAAAACCAAGAAATATTATAAAGCTTAGAAAAACGTCAACATAAGAATTCCCTTCGCCAACAATCCGAAGGGATGAAAGTGAAACCAATAAGATAGTAATAGGTAAACTGAATATAGCCGTCAATTGGGACAGTTTTTTATAACTCATTAATCCCTACCTGTTGCTTTATTTTCATTATGAAAAGTTACCAAATCTTAGCACCTCAGTCAGGAGAGTCAGGCCATCGATAAAGAATATTCCAGTAGAGTGGCGCTCATGATCAAAGATAACAGCAAAGCTGATGACAGCGCTGACCGACTGTCATTTACAGAAACCCTGTTTGTAGCACATTCCATCTTACCTGACCTCACCCAGACAAAGACAAAAGAGAATGATTGTTATTTACTTTTCAAAAAAAGTGTCATATTGTCCATATAAAGTCAAGAGGTATTTTACGTTATGTCACTGATGCAATTGTTAGTCAGGATCTCATGGTTGTCGCTCATGTATAACCTGAGACTTGAACGCACACTAATAGCACTGACGGTCATACATCGGGAAATGTGAGGAGGCATAAGAATGAATTGTGATAATAATCACAGAAATGAAGAATTCATTGTTACCTTTGATAAAGGCAACAAGCAAGACAATTCAAGACGAAAACACGATAATTTTCCTATAGAGGTAGAATCCTCCGTAGAGCAGGAGACACACTGTATCACAAATAATAAGTCGGCTTCCGGTATAGTAACACATGACTATGATGCCGATTATATTTGTGGTTGTGGTGAAATTATGTGTCCTGGTTGCGGTCATGACCTATAACAAACATTTTTGCAAACTGATACCTGATCAGGTACAAGCCTGTTGATTATTATGCTGAATATTTCATGTTATAAAACCATCGATATAAACATTAACAAGAAAAAACATATATTGTTTATCTGAACATTTATCGATGGAAAACCAAAGGGGAAAGTATGTATCTTACGAAAAAGATTATAATAAGTATGATGTTTATATTACCATCTGCTGCATTTTCATCAGATCCACCTCCCCTTCAACAATCGTTAGAAAAAACAACCTATTTTTCTATAGGTATGAATGGGTTTATAGGCTATCAGAGCGAAGGGGAAAAATTATACACACACATTCTTACATTAGATAATCCCGAAGAGATATTTAAAAATATAATAAAAAATAGAAAGTCAACTAAGGAGTCTAAAATTTATGCTGCTTGTGGGCTATATTATTTAAACGTAGAAAATATAGAGTCATTGTTTAATGAAAATGATAAACAAGAATATGTGTCTGTCTTAAGAGGGGATATTTTAACAAAAATAAAACTGAATGATATTCTGAATTCTGTGATAATAAATGGTTGCAACACCAAATTAATATCTGAACATAAATGAGCAGGAGGTTTTTAAAATGAGAGAAATATCAGATCACATGCTTGATTTCGTGAAAAGAGGGATGAATCTTAATGGATTACCTAGTTCTACTAATGTAATAGATCTACGAGGAAAAGATATGGGAACATATATTGATGCTAATGGAGCATGCTGGGCTCCGGGTACTCCATCCATCATCATGTATCCGGGGGGAAGTGGACCTTCTTATAGTATGAGTAGTTCCACATCCAGTGCAAACAGCGGCGGTGATGCTGCCAACTTACTGATTTAGTGTATGATGGTGTTTTTGAGGTGCTCCA
>OAQU01000171.1_pt1 | contig 17340 bp, 19 predicted proteins | sample 1501081 | NCBI WGS metagenome assembly OAQU01 (sample SAMEA3360663, study PRJEB22359) | human gut metagenome | biome: ENVO:urban biome; feature: ENVO:human-associated habitat; material: ENVO:feces | place: Bangladesh | collected 2011
ACTGTTTTTGTCATGTGAGTCACCTCTGACTGAGAGTTTACTCACTTAGCCGCGTGTCCACTATTGCTGGGTAAGATCAGTTTACCTCTTTCTCTGGAAGTTTAGTCTCCAGGATTTCCGGGACGGTTCAGTTTACGTGTTTTTTGGCTGGTTGATACTGTTTTTGTCATGTGAGTCACCTCTGACTGAGAGTCTACTCACTTAGCCGCATGTCCACTATTGCTGGGTAAAATCAAATCATTAATATCTCTGCATAACGTGCAGGGGATGCTCCACAGCATTAAGTGCATATATTTATACTAAGTTTAGTCACACAGATTTCGATTATTATCATAAACTTATAATTATATATCCCTTAGTTATTAATAGTCAGGTACATTATATATAATGTTTCCAATAACTGTACATGTCTGCGCCTGTAAGTGTGGCTGAGGATTCTTGTGTTATCATTCAACATGACAACTTTGCACTATTATCTAAAGGAGGCGCTCCTTAATATCATAGAAAATAGAAGACAGAATTTTGCATTTCTTGTTTTTTTATCTCTTAGCTTTATAGGGATAATTATTACTGACTCTTTGATATACAGTGTTTCCTTAAAAGCTGAAGAAGAACTAAAAGTTCATAGTGACAAGGTAATATTTGTTAAATTATATCGACCTAAAACGGTAGGATATATAACAGAAAAATTCATTACGGTTAGTAAAGTTCTTTCTTTCTCGAAGAACGCATTCCTCTATGTCAGCGATACACCTTTTTCCGGTGAACTATTTTCGGTGAGCGGAATTGACAAGCTGGGATTGAACACGGAATATTCTGGAGATTTAAATGATAAGTACAATGGCAATGTTGCTATTGTTAATGAATCTAGTCCGTTTTTCAGTAAGAAACAAATATTTATTAATGGTGTTCCGTTTAAAATTATTGGTGTCAGATTAAACTCAAAAACGGATTTTCTTGACAGCCTTGGATTGAAAGCAAACCAATCAGATGAACACATTTTCATTCCACTGGAAACTATGTTTAAAATGAAACTCGATAACAGAGTCAATGCTGTTAAAATCTTTCTTGATAACATAGTAACAAAGAGAGATATAAACAACGTAAAGAGAGTTTTATATGACAATGATATAAGAAAATTCGATATTGTCACATCTTTAAACGCCAAGGAAGCTGTGGACAGAGTGTTAGAGCGGTTTTCATTACTCACTAACTCTGTATACGTGATATTAACTCTGTCTGCGTCCGTGACATGTTTTATTTTATCGAAACGCAGCTTTTATTCGAGACGGGTAGAGTTAGCATTAAAAATAATCCATGGTACAGAAAAGAAAGAGATTACAGTTCTAATTATCATTGAGTCATTAATAATGCTGAGCGTATGTCTTTTTATTTCACTCATCCATGCAGGAGTAATAATGCATATTATTAAGTATTTTTTAGATGTAACAATAAGTATTAGGACAACAATGATTACAATATCACTTGCCAATGTCCTATTGGTGTTTATATTTGCAAATATCATTTTCAGTAGGCTGTTTTTCAGCATTAACCCTGTTAATGCGATAAAAGGAAAGATCGAGTGAGACACATATTATACTCATTTCTTGCAATAAATGCTTATCTGTTTTCGACACAGACTCTGGCGAAAGACTGTATCATTGATAATTTCTTTCAGAAAAGCATCCAGTTTAATTCTTATTCTCTTGATATCGAAGAGTTAGATATTAATAAACATAACAATATAAAAACGATGTTACCAGATATAAATATAGGGTTAGGGCAGTATATAAACAACAATCAATGGTTCTCATCTATTACAGACAGCCATTTTTATTTATCATTATCCTATAATCTTCTATCGGCTTATGAAGCAAAAATGCAGAATAATAAATTGGATATTGCTAATTATTTAAAATATATTGAAATGCTTAGTGAGAGGAACAACTACATAATTAATTTGTTCTCGGAAATTATTAACTATAAGATAAAAAAATCTCACCTGATGTTGATGCTCGAGAGATATAGGAAGCTCAATAAAGAATACGAAATTGCAAAGCGTAAAATGTCAATTGGATTAATATCTGCTCTTGATGTAGAGATGATATATAATATTTTACAAAAAATCAGGTTTGATATTGATGTCCTTGAGGAGGAGGAAAGTTTACTGTCAGATAAAATCTCGAGAGAATATCATGTTCCTGAGAGTGCAATCCCAGACATTACATATCATAAGTTAAAAGAGTGTAAAACAGCGGATTTCTATACATTATTAGCTGAAAACAAAAAACTCAAGATTAAGGCTGCTGATATAGATAATGATATAAGGAAACTATCTGAGATCCCATCTTTTTATTTATCATTTGGATTAACACCTAAACAAGGAGGTGCATTGGGTAATATGAGTCTCAGAAAAATGGATTATAGTGCTAGTCTGGGTATCAGCTTTCCTTTAATGGGATTATTTAGTTCTTCAGTAAATCAAAAAGAAAAGATTATTTCTATGTCTCGAACCAGAAATGAATCATTGAAAGAAAATATAAAACTAGATCTATTGGAAAAAGAAATTCGCCAGAAAATTGATAGATTAGAGAAAAATCTTGCGATGATGAAAAATGAACTAACTCTGAAAAAAAGGAAAGTTGAGTATATAAATTATCGCTTAAAGAATGGACAAGACGACGTTATCACTTATTTGTCTAGTGTAGAGAATTTACATGAAACAGAAAATGAATTTCAGAAAATTGGATATGAGATTGAATATTATAGTTTATATCATTATTTTCTTCTGCAGCACATTTCCAATACAGGGAAAATGTGATAACTACTATGGTGTTCTACATGGAAGTAAAAACGTAAAATATAAGAGTCCTTTTGCAGGGGTTGTAATACTTGAGGACATGATTGAAGGTAATGTGGTCACTGTGGAAAGGAAGCTATTTTCTGTCCTGAATCATGAATATACTGCAAAGAAAGATATTGTGGCCATGAAAAGAGATATGGAAGAGAAAAAACTAGCTAGATTAAAAGGAGTAAAGACACATTCAACCTCTATGTTCTCAAAAGGGTTAATTTCAAGAGAAAGCTTGCATGATATAGATGAGAAAATCAGCAATACTGAATTGACTATTATGGGACTGGACATAGAGTCAAAGAATCTGGAACAACTATTAAAGTTGTCATCACCATTTTTGCATACTCCTTTCATTATTCGAAATATCTTCGTAACAAATGAGCAGTATGTAAATGCAGGCGATGATATAATGTCTGTAGAACTTCTGGATAATTTTTATATAGATGTTAAATTCGATCCGGTCAGTATTACAGGGAATATAAGAGACAAGAGAATAAGGTATCGTTCTTTGGTTAATTCTCTAATGGGGACTGCAACAGTAGTCAAAAATATCCGTGCCAGTGGCGAATCAACTCAAGGTGAAGATACATCAGGTCTGCGATCTATTACGCTGTTAATTGATGGTGACCGGAATGAATTGTCGAATCTATTAGATACTGCGTTTGAGATTATAATAGATGATTAGAGTAAAAATACATAAAAAACCTATAGAAAACAGAACCATCCTGAATAATAGCACTATTGAGATAAAAGAGGGGTCGTTCAATATTATTACTGGCCCGTCTGGAGTTGGAAAGACTTCACTGCTTAATATTATTGGTCTATTGGATAATGCCTTTGTTGGAGAGTATGAATTTTTCGGTAAAAAAGTGGAAATAAAAGATAATAGCATCACCACATATATCAGAAGAAAATATTTTGGATTCATCTTTCAGGATTCTCTGATTAATGTAAAGCAAAATGTCTCAAGAAATATACTATGTTCTGTAGACTCTCAAAACATAATAGCCGCAAGGGAAAGAATTAATGATATCTTGGTGTCCGTTGGATTGTCAAATATTAATAATAATGTATCATTTCTCTCCGGGGGAGAAAAACAAAGACTGGCACTTGCTAGGGCATTGATAAAAAAACCCAGTATACTTTTAGCAGATGAACCTACTGCTAGTCTAGATATAAAGAATAAAAAATTAGTGATGAACATATTATCTGAATACAATAATCAAGGAGGAACAGTCGTTATGGTAACTCATGATCTTGAACTAATCGATGAGAATATGACTTTAATCCAACTATTAAATACATAGGCTTACAGTTTATGAAGTTCGCTATTGTCTTATTGTATTTTTTTGCCTATTATCTCGCAGCAAGAAAAAGACGAGTGAGTCTTTTTTTTACTATTCTTTTATACTCTATCATTTTCTCTGGGATGTATTTTTCTAGTGGTTTTTTAGAATATTATGGCAGTTCTAATTTATACCTTTCATTTGGATTACTCTGCTATAATATGGTAACCCTTGTCATATATGGTTTCCTGAGTTCTTATGGGGTACTTGGAGCATGTCTACATGCCCTTTCATTAACCTCATTATCCGCCTTCGGGATGTTTATACCATTAAATCCATTGATTGTTTTATATTATGATTTTCCTGACATCTTACCAAGAACAGATATTCCTGTTTTAAATTTATTAATATTAAATCTTATTCCTGCAGTTACATTTAGTCTAAAAATATCATTTTTTCTCCGTTCTCTTATGTTATTATTATTTCCGCTAATATGGAAAACACCGGTTAATATAACACATCCCCCTCTGAACATTGTGATTGTACAGGTTGGCCTTTATTTTAAAAAAGTAGGTGTCAGAGGTAATTTTTATACTGATCTCAATGAATTCGTCAGAAATAAGAAGGTTGATCTAGTTATCCTCTCAGAAAATGTTTTTTTCGGTTACAAGAATGATTATATAAAGGAAAGAACTAAACATCTCTTAAAGCAATTAAAAGATAATCGATTCCACTATAAATATGGGATATTAATGAATCTTTATGGATATCAAGACATTAATAACGTAGTGTCTGCTTTCTGGCATAAAGAAGAGTTTCTTCTCCACCAAAAAAGCAAATTGATACCTTTTTTTGAGAAGAAAAGTTTTTATAACTCACCAGAACCATCGACATCACCTTTTCTATATTATAAAAAGAAATATAATGAGCAGGACATCCTGGATTTCAACAACATTAAAATGAGTATTCATATATGTTATGAGGGATTATTTCCTGAGGGTGAATCTCGAAGAAAAGATATCTCCATTGTTCAATCCGATTATTCATGGTTGAGTGACAATCACAAATATGACAACACCCTTATTAATGGAAGCATATTATCGAAATTCTCTGTTTCGCCGAATACCCCTCTTATTAATATTCAAAATTATGGTGGAACAGTTCTTATAGACAAGAATTGGAAAATTGATATGGACTTATTTAATAGGTCAAAAACGGAGCCTTTTTTATTTACACAGATATGAGTAATGCGCTAATTTTCAGTTGAAAATGGGGAGTGCTATTATATTAACTAATGTATAGGGAGATTTTTAGAAATAATAAAATAAATATTGGCGTTGAACAATAACGCCAATATCGTGGTGAATATGATTTGCTGACTGGCAATATTAACGAAGGGTTAAAACTCTCTGAAAAGAGAGTTTATCATTAGTATGGCTACATAGAAGTTATGTCATAGCAATATAAAATAGCTTTTATTAGCTTTTAAAATAAAATCCTGATGAATATAATGTGCTGAAAAACCCTATCATATAGATATTGATACGAGTTATCAAGCGCTGTTTAATCTGATTGCGATATACGTCCTTCCTGAATATCCTTGCACTTTACTGATATATTAACGTCTCTCTCAAGAAATATGAGTTCATTTCTAATGATATTTTACTTCCTTCTTTTGTTATACATCAATTGTACAATTAGATGTATATAATAAAGTGTACTAATGTATTCTGATATTATTAATTTTATAATCTCTTTTTCGATGTCTTGTTTTAATTCCATATCATCCCCACATAAAACACAGAGTTAACTCTATCACTTACCCCATTACTGGCCCGCTGCCGCAGATATTCCCGTGGCGAGCTTCATGGAAGGAGATCACTCAATAACGTCCATCGAGATCGGGTAATAACCCTCTGTGTCAGCATAGTTGTCGCCTCAATTTTTTAAGGAGATAACAATGCTAGGTGAACTCAAAGAGAAAGGACTGATATGGCTTTGCCACCATACTGCTGGTCACATCGTCAGATAGCCCGTAAGCTGAAGATAGACTAGCCCCCAGAATCTCCAGACAACCAATATCACTTAAATAAGTGATAGTCTTAATACTAGTTTTTAGACTAGTCATTGGAGAACAGATGATTGATGTCTTAGGACCGGAGAAACGCAGACGGCGTACTACACAGGAAAAGAGCGCTATTGTTCAGCAGAGCTTTGAACCGGGAATGACGGCCTCCCTTGTTGCCCGGCAACACGGTGTGGCAGCCAGCCAGTTATTTCTCTGGCGCAAGCAATACCAGGGGGCTGAGGGCCAATGGAACGAAAACGTACGTTAAGAGCATAATTTGTTGTTTGTATTGAATTTAGTAATAAAGCCCGTGGGGGCTTTTTTATGGTGTGCCGGGCATGCTCAGCAGCTCGGGGGTGAAAGTCCCCTGTCCAGCCTGATGGTGGCGAAGGACTCGTGAAGCGCAAGGGTGCCGTCGTGAGGCGGGATCTGAAGGAAGCGTGGAGCAAAACCATGACCTGACGAACAGAAATCCGATATGAGGCCTACCCGGCTGGCGGAGCAAGCCATTGATTGCAAAGGCCATAACCATCAAGAGCCGGGGTGGTAGATTGGGCAGGTGTGTGGTGAAAGCGGCTGAGCTTACCCCGGGAGGCCTGTCTGGCGTTCTGTATTCAGAACTGAGCGTACCGTAAGGTGCGCTGACCGGCGGACAGGAGTCAGCAGAGGGCATAGTAGGACAGGCGCGTCTGAAGGCCCGAACGGTAATGAGTGACGAGTATCAGCGGAGGTTCTGAACGGTCATGCAGCAGAAAACGTATCGCGACCCTGATGCAGGAAGACGGGGTGAAGCCCCTGACGCCGGTTCTCAGGGGGCTGAAACCGTGCAGGCACCGACGACCAGAGAAAGTCCATCGTCAACAGCGTGGCTGATGGAAGCCATCTGCGAACCAGTCAACCTCAGGCATGCCCTGAAAAGAGTGAAGGCCAATAAAGGTGCGGCGGGAGCCGACGGCATGAGCGTAAGCGAACTGCCGGACTATCTGAGACACCACTGGCCGGAACTGAAAGCGCAACTGCTGTCCGGCAGCTACCGCCCATCCCCTGTAAGAAGAGTGACTATCCCGAAGCCCGGCGGCGGCGAACGTCTGTTGGGCATCCCGACGGTGGTGGATCGCTTTATCCAGCAGGCGATGATGCAGGTGTTGCAGGCACAGTGGGATGCGACGTTCAGCGACAGCAGCTACGGGTTCCGGCCCGGACGCTCGGCGCATCAGGCAGTGAAGCAGGCTCAGAAATACATCGAGTCGGGCTACAGCTGGGGGGTTGACCTCGATCTGGAAAAGTTCTTCGATCGGGTGAATCACGATGTACTGATGAGCCGGATAGCGAAACGAGTATCGGATAAACGGGTGCTGTCACTTATCCGCGGGTACCTGAATGCAGGTGTGATGGAAGCGGGTCTGGTAATGCCGGTGACAGAAGGGACGCCGCAGGGCGGCCCACTGTCGCCACTGTTATCGAATCTGCTGCTGGATGACTTCGATAAGGAACTTGAGAAACGCGGCCTGAAGTTCGCCCGCTACGCAGACGACTGTAATGTGTATGTGAAGAGTGAACGGGCAGGCAACCGTATGATGGCGGGGCTGACGCACTGGCTGAACCGGAAACTGAAGCTGAAGCTCAACGCGAAGAAGAGCGCGGTAGCGCTTCCGGAGACGCGTAAGTTCCTGGGTTACAGCTTCAGGAGGGGCAGAAAGGTGTGGTGTGTGGTGTTGCCGGAATCGGTGAAGCGGTTCAAAACCCGGATAAGAGAACTGACGGGGCGTAACACGGGCAAAAGCCTAGAGCAGCTTATCGAACCGTTAAAGCGATATCTGACGGGATGGAAAAGCTACTATGGACTGAACCAGTGGCAAACGCTGATGAGAGATCTGAACAGGTGGATAAGGCGAAGGTTGCGAAGTGTCCTGTGGAAACAGTGGAAAACGGGCAGCAAGCGCTTCAAAGAGTTGCGCAGACGGGGAGTAAGCAAAGACCTTGCAGCGCAAACGGTAGGGAGTTGCCATAAGCAATGGCGGATAAGCTGTAGTCCGGCACTGAGCATAGCACTTCCCAATCGCCTGTTCGTCAGACTGGGCCTACCGGAGTTATAGGCAGGCGACGATAAACATAACCGAACTGCCGTATACGGACCCGTATGTACGGTGGTGTGGGAGGAGGCTAATCGTGAGATCAGCCCCTATCCCGATCTCTCACCATAAGAGTGGCGGTGATTATTAACCATAAAATAAAACGCCTACATCTTGAAAATTCTGCCTCCCCCCCAAGATCAAAAAAGATACAACACGATAAGGTGAAAGTATGTCCAGAGCAGAATTACTGCGTGATATTGAAGCAATTATTTCTGGGGCAGGCTTTGAGCTAAGTAACTCAGAAGCTCCGATGACGTTTAAAAAAAATGTCAGTTATCCTGGTCTGATCGCGGGAAAGAATGAAATAGCCCACTTCCTGTTGTTCACTAATACCGGTACCGTTCAAATAACGGCTAAATGGCAGGAAGTGAGTGGTACCGCAATAGAGAAGCTAGGCCACACAGTTCTTGATGCACAACACACACAACATCAGAGTTATTTCGTTGTCTGTGGCGGAGGAAAGCTGGTAACAAGAGCCATTGATTACTTAAACGCCCATCGAACATTAGCTCCTCGTCTTAGAGCAATGCAAGTAAAAGAACTGGAATCAGCATTGGAAGAAATCATCTAAGGCCCTACGGGGCTTTTTATGTCTGAAATTTCGAGCACCTCTCCTCGAAAGGTGTCACGTATTGCGTAGAAAATATTAGTTAATTGTGTGAATATTGGCCTATTCTGCCTTCCCTTCTTCCAGAATTTTATAAACCGTAGAGCGGGCTATACTTAACTGACGGGCAATTTCTGTTGCTCCTGTACCTTTCTGGTGCAACGCCAGCACAGAACCTCTGTCCACTGAGCGTTTACGGCCAAACTTAATACCTTTCATTTTTGCATCCTGTCGGCCTTCATTTGTACGCTCCAGTATCCTCCGGCGTTCAGCTTGTGCCACTGCGGACAGAATGGTCACCACCATTTGTCCCATATCACCATCTGTACTGATCCCATCGTCAATAAATCTGACGGCGACGCCCTGAGCGTCAAATTCCTTTATCAGTTGGATCATATCGGCGGTATCGCGGCCAAGACGGTCGAGCTTCTTCACCAGAATGACATCACCTTTTTCTACTTTTACCCGCAACAGATCCAACCCATCCCTGTCTGTAGAACTGCCGGATGCCTTATCGGTAAAGATACGGTTTGCTTTTACACCTGCATCTTTGAGCGCTTTGATCTGAATATCGAGAGACTGCTGACTGGTTGATACCCGTGCGTAACCAAAAAGTCGCATAAAAATGTATCCTAAATCAAATATCGGACAACTAGTGTCTGTTATAATAAAAAATCGATTTAATAGACACATTAACGGCACTGTTTTCATATGTCTGATAATTTATGATATATCAGACAGTGACTTCACTAACGTACGTTTTCGTTCCATTGGACTTCAGACCCCAGAATTTATTCGTACCAGCTATGGATACGTTACGGGCAGTGATTTTTCGCGCCAGACAGCTATTTCTTTGCTGTCCGGTTAACAGCGGTCTTACGTACAGGTTGCCGAGCGCAAAATTTGTGCATTCCGGAAATTTCGGTGGTTGCGGCTTGGTACCCCTTTTATTGTTACAGGAGGCTTGGGCTTGTCTGCTACCGGTCAGGACGGGAGGGACACCGGAATTTGAATCCGGTTAACTGAGCCGGACATACGGTAAATAAGGAATGCAGGCAGAACGGGAAGCACTGCAGGATGAGACAGTAGTCTGGAAGTACATCAAAATTGCAACAATAGTACGCTATTGCGTGACGTAGATTCGTGACGTATAGTTACTACAGCTTATTTGTATATAACCACCATCAGGTACAAAATTATGTCTCCCGCACAAGCTAAACAAAAGCAGCATGAACGCTACGAAGCCGTAGCGGTGCAGGTTTTGCGTGGTCGTGCCGGTTACAAGCCTGCCGTGAAAAGCCGTTTCAGTAAGTCAGCCAATAGCAAATTCTCCCATACTATCGCTTTTGCCTGATCCTGAACTTTGAGGCACAATAAACCATCATTCGCTGATGGTTTTTTTATGCCAGTTCAAGACGTTATTCCCCCCTATGAGCAGATGTATCTGCTAAATCAGCAGTTGATCTGCAACGCTGACCAGCTCAAACATGCCGTTATCACAGTTGGCGGCCAGGCTGTGCAATATTGGATATCCTATTATCATGCACAATACGGCGACAGATTGCCTGATGAGCGTCTCACCACTTCTGTTGACTGCGACTACAGTGCCCGGAAAGATGATATTGCGGCTATAGCAAAAACGCTCAACGTGAAAACGTGGGAAAACAAAGACGGTCAGCCCCCATCCCTTGCGCAGTTTATGCTTATCGATCAGGACACACACGATATCAAACGGGATGATGGACGTTTATTTGCCGTACCGGATGCGCCTGACGAGCCAAATGTGGTGGATATTATCGATCGGCCCGGAGGCTTCGACCGTTCTGATTTTCTGGGGGAAAAGCTTTACCTGCATACAGCCCCGTTTTATGTAGAAGCAACCGGCCCCAGTATGCCTGAAATGAATGAAAAGGTAAGGGTGTTGAACCCTATCGCCTGTATGCGATCGCGCTTTAGCAATCTGATTGCCTTGCGCCGTGATGCTGAAATTGAAATTGCGCGAATTAACGCGCTCAAGATTCCGTGTTATTTCTTTCTCATCGAACAGTTTGATGAACAGCCGTTCAAAGTTGCTCGAGGAATCTTTATGGATTTATGGCGGCTCGCGAATGACGAAAGTTGTCTGCGCCATCAGACCTTCTGGCATAGTTGGCAGGGGCCACTTCTTGAAGGGCAACAAAGTAACAACATCACTCTGGTTGATGTATTGGAAGGCGTCCATGCATTCCTGGAAGGGCATCTTGATGACAACTTTGAAATACCTGAAGCCTTTGTCACCAAAGAATTACCGATAAAGCTCGCACAGTTGCGTGAACGCTGGGAGCGTTATGTGATACTCAATGCTGAATGGGCAGCAAGAGGGCGCAGGGGATTTGAACGTAATCACCGTGATGACTAGCCTCCTTTGAGCTGAAAGATTTGCGCATGTGCAAATCACCAGAGCACTCGCTAATCTTTGTTTTAAATTAAAATGGGCAGAATATATTCCACCCGGCTTTGTTATTTTTTTAACATAGACAGATTGCGTCTGGTTTGTAAGCGCTCCGTCTGTGACGTCTTGTGATGGTTGTCCTGTCTGGCAACAATCGCGTCCATCTATTGATGGACACGAACGATGAATTCTCAGACAGCAAAAGATATCACCGGCTTTCGCTCTTATTTGCCAGACGCATTACGTCTAAGATTCGACGAGCAATTATCTGTCCGGGCTATCGCCCTGCAGTTAGGTCTCAGTCATTCCACCATTCATAATCTCTTTCAACGATTTAATGCCTCCGGTATTACCTGGCCATTACCTGAATCACTTTCAGTCGCCCAACTCGATGCCATACTTTATGCCAATAGAAAGAAGGAATTACCTGATGATCCTCAAATCAGCGAAAGCACATGGCGAAAAGAACGACGAACCTCCTACAGTCGTGAATTTAAAATCAGGCTGGTAAAACAGGCATTACAGCCTGGTGCAGTCGTTGCACGGATCGCCAGAGAGCACAATATTAATGACAATCTGTTGTTTAACTGGAAAAGACTGTATGAAGAGGGCTTACTGAATGATGAGGATCTCCAGGAATGCCAGGCCGTTCCGGTGGCAATCACTGAGACTCCTGACCCCGTCAAACCGGTGACAAATCCTTTCTGGCGAAACAAGTCTGATGAAAGCCAGAATGACACTACCGTAGACTCACCACAGTGTGAGCTGCATCTTAAATCAGGTGTGGTAAAACTGTTTGCCCCCCTCACTCCGGAACTTCTTAGGGTGCTCATTCGCGAAATGAAAGGGGGGATCCGATGATAACGCTGCCGACCGGTACCAGAATCTGGATCATCGCTGGCATCACAGATATGCGTTGTGGCTTCAACGGCCTGGCTTCGAAGGTGCAGAACACGCTGAAAGATGACCCGTTCTCCGGGCATATCTTTGTCTTCCGGGGCCGCAATGGCAAAATGGTGAAAATACTGTGGGCCGATCGTGACGGGTTATGCCTGTTCGCCAAACGCCTGGAACGGGGCCGCTTCGTCTGGCCGGTAACCCGGGAAGGGAAAGTGCACCTGACGCCAGCTCTGTTATCCATGCTACTGGAGGGGATCGCGTGGCAACATCCCAAACGGACAGAACTGCCTGGCATCCGGATATAACCCGTGATAAAACATGGGAATGAACAACACACTCCCCGACGACATCGAGCAACTGAAGGCCCTGCTGATCGCACAGCAGGCTGTTATCGTCCGTCTGTCTGGTGAAATAACCGGCTATGCCCGCGAGATCAGCTCACTCAGAGCGCTGGTCGCTAAACTGCAGAGAATGTTGTTCGGTCGCAGCAGCGAGAAAAGTCGCGAGAAGATAGAAAAGAAGATCGCGCGGGCAGAAACGCGTATAACCGAGCTCCAGAACAGGCTTGGTGAGGCGTAGTTGCAACTCACTTCAATGGCCGGATAGACAGCGCCGAAAACATCAGCCTCTCCCGTCCGCAAAGCACTTCCGGCAACACTTCCCCGTGGCAGGCAGGTTATCTCCCCGGCAGAAACCGAATGCCCCGTCTGCAGCGGCAAACTGAAATCGCTGGGAGAAAGCATCTCTGAACAACTGGATATCATCAACACCGCGTTCAGGGTAATCGAAACGGTTCGTCCAAAACTGGCCTGCAGCCGGTGCGACTGTATAGTTCAGGCTCCGCAGCCACCAAAACCCATCGAGTGCAGTTACGCCAGTCCGGCTCTGCTGGCCCGCATAATCATGGCGAAGTTCGCCGAGCATCTGCCGCTGTACCGTCAGTCGGAAATCTATGCCCGCCAGGGCGTGGAGCTGCACCGCAATACGATGGGGCGCTGGGTTGACATCATGGGAGAGCAGCTTCGCCCGCTGTATGATGAACTGAAGCACTATGTGCTGATGCCGGGTAAAGTGCATGCCGATGACACGCCGGTAAATGTACTGGAGCCGGGTCAGGGTAAAACCCGTACAGGACGGCTGTGGGTCTATGTTCGTGACGATCGCAACGCCGGTTCGACCATGCCGGCAGCGGTGTGGTTCTCATACTCTCCCGACCGCAAAGGTATCCACCCGCAGCAACATCTGGCGGACTACAGAGGTATCCTGCAGGCCGATGCATATGCGGGTTACAATGCTCTTTACGAAAGCGGTCAGGTAACCGAAGCGGCTTGTATGGCACATGCCCGACGCAAGATCCACGATGTACATGTCCGCCATCCAACGACAGTAACGGGAGAAGCGCTCCGTCGTATCGGGGCACTGTACGCTATCGAGTCTGAGATCTGCGGCAGTCCGGCAGAAGAGCGACTGGCGGTCAGAAAAGCCAGAACGGTACCGCTAATGCAGTCGTTGTTTGAGTGGCTCCAGGGGCAGATGAGCACGCTGTCGCGTCACTCGGATACGGCGAAAGCGTTCACCTATCTGCTGAAGCAATGGGACGCCCTGAACGAATACTGCCGCAATGGCTGGGTGGAGATCGACAATAACCTGTGTGAAAACGCCCTCCGGGTAGTTGCACTGGGGCGGCGTAACTACATGTTCTTCGGCTCTGATGGAGGAGGCGAGAGTGCGGCAGTGATGTACAGCCTGATCGGTAGCTGCAAACTTAACGGAATCGAGCCGGAAACGTGGCTACGCCACGTGATCAGTGTCATCAACACCTGGCCTGCCAACCGCGTGAAAGAGTTGTTGCCCTGGAACGTCACTCTATCTGTAAACTAATTTTTACTCCACGTCCTTCACGGTGCGCTTACTCTTCCTCTTCTTCCTCTTCTTCTTTCCGTTCCTCTCCTGTTTATGGCTTTCCCGGGCGTCCCCCTGGCGGGGCGGGCTGTCGTGAACGGAGCCAGCGAAGCTGTCTCCGCCCTGGCGGGCTTCCATCCCTGACGCGAAACCCTGGCTTGCAGCGATCGTTCCGGTCGCGTCGCCTCTGTCGCGCCGTGGCCTGCGCTCCTGGCATCCCGGCAAAAAGACGCCGGGATGTAAGGCGCAACGCCGTTTCGCAAACCGCGCTTCACGTCGTTGCAGCGGGTCCCTGCTCATTGCCTGCCGGGTGCCACACACCCGTATGAGTCCCTGTCGCCGGGGGCATAGACAGCCACAACCTGCCGCACTGACTGTCCAGGGTAAATGAACAGCCCACAAAATTTTTTACCCAAAACCCGGTAAAAAATTTTGCGTTCTGCCCAGGACAGGTGCGTCAGGCCGTGGCAGTGATGCCCCTTGCGGCGAAGGTTCTCAAACGGGTGAAGTTCATACCACAGGGAATACAGCAGCAGGTTCCCGCGAAACGTCAAAACCGCGGCTCCCGAAACTCAACGGGTGATGTTCTTTAAAAATCAGGATTTATTTCAGGCTCCGGCAATATGCATTTATTTGTTCTGTCAGTCATCCGGCTGGCAGGTAATGAGAACGCAGGAACAGAAGGAGGAAAACACCGGAGAACGTCAGACGCAGATATGAAAAAAGCAGGTCAGGGACCTGCTTAATCCACACCGCAAAAACTGTTCGCGCAGTTTCTGCGGTTCCATTCAACAGTCATAAGGATGCATTTATGACAGTAAGTATTGTTTCCCCTTCCGCAGCGGCTGTAAAGCCCCGCCGTCATCCCCGTTTCAGACGCGAAGACATCCCCGCGCCGGAAATTGACCCCGTGCTGAAAGCCTTCGGGCGACACATAGCCCGGAGTTTTCACCGGGGGCGTGGTGTACACATCCCCGCCATGAAAAACACGGCCTTCGGGCAGGTGCTCCGCACACTCGAACTGAAACGCGCTTTTAACTGATGAGGTGAGCCGCCCCGCGAGGGGCGGCAACAGACGGAAGGAGAACATTTTATGACATTAGCAGCAATCACCATGACCGCCCCGGAAGCCGCCAGCCCTGTGCAGATGTACCGCGCGACCTACTCACCGGATGACAACAAACTGCGCCTGTATGCCGCGTCACGTCTTGACCCGGAGACGTATAAAAAAGTGCATGATGCCGGTTTTCGCTGGGCACCCAGACAGGCGCTGTTTGTCGCGCCAGCCTGGACACCGGGCCGGGAAGACGTGCTCCTCTCACTTGCCGGAGAGATTGAGGATGAAGACAGCACGCTCGCTGAACGTCAGGAAGCACGGGCGGAGCGGTTTACCGGATACAGCGGAAAGCGGGCCAGTGAATCCGCACAGGCACTTGATGAAGTGGAAAGACTGGCCGCGATGATCCCGCCCGGTCAGCCCATTCTTGTGGGGCATCACAGCGAACGCCGCGCCCGTCGTGATGCACAGCGTATTGAAAACGGTATGAAACGTGCTGTGATGCTCTTTGAACGTGCGGAATACTGGGAAGAGCGGGCGCGGTCGGCACTGCTTCACGCGAAGTATAAAGAACGTCCGGACGTTCGCTGGCGTCGTATCAAAAAAATCGAAGCTGATTTGCGCAAGGCTGAAAAGACCATCGCGCAGTCGCAGAAATATCTGACGATGTGGCGGGCTGAATCGCTGGATCTGAATATGGCAAAACTCATCAGCAGTCATGACCATATCAGCGCCTGTTTCCCGCTGGACAGGTATCCGCGCCCGGCAGAAAAAAGCCAGTATGAAGGAAGTCGATCGTTATGGTCGGCCCTGGATGATGACATCATCACCACGGAGCAGGCCCGCGAAATTGCGATCCGCTGTCATGAACGGCAGATTCAGCATCAGCAACGCTGGGTTAACCACTATCAGAACCGCCTGATCTATGAGCGTGCCATGCTGGACGAAAGCGGCGGCGTGGTTACCCGGACACAGGATTTTGAGCCGGGCGGACAGGTTTTCAGCCGGGGCGAGTGGCTGACCATCATCCGCGTGAACAAAAGCAACGGGGCGGTGAGTTCAGTCACAACGCCGAATTACAGTTTTCTCGGGTACAGCGGCACGATGAAAGTGACGCCCGATCGCATCACGGACTACAAAGCACCATCGGCAGAAGAGGCTGCCGTCGCCAGTCAGGCCGCGAAGCGTCCGCCGGTAGTCAACTATCCGGGGGACGGTTTCCGGGAAATGACAAAGGCGCAGTGGGCCGCCCTGCCCCGGGACTGTAAGGCCGTGCGCAGTGTGGCAGAGACAGAAGACCACGGGGCATACCGCTACCGCCGCACAATGGACAATAATTTCCGCCTGGTGAATGTGTATATTACCGACATGAAAATCACGGAAATCCCACAGAAATAAGGTATATCCCCCCGGGAAATCCCCGGGGGATGACGGAGATAATGACATGCACAGTCAGTTAAGAGAACGTATCCGGCTGATGCGCGCAAGGCTGGATAACGCCGCGCCGGTTGCTGAAATCCGGGCTGAATCTCAGCTTTTTGTGACTCCTGCCCCGGTCTGTGATCGCCTGGTGACGCTGGCGGAAATCAGCAACCGTGATCACATTCTGGAACCCTCTGCCGGCACCGGGGCCATACTGCGGGCGATTCGGGATACCGCGCCGGAGGCCATGTGTGATGCGGTGGAGATTAACAGCGGGCTGGTCCGGTATCTGCGGGAAAATTTTAACGGTGTCAGGGTACAGTGTGGCGACTTCATGGAATGGCAGCCGGTGCAGTATTACAGCCGGATCATTATGAATCCGCCGTTCATCCACGGGCAGGATATCCGGCATATCCTGCGGGCTTTTTCCCTGTTGCGTCCGGGGGGCGTGCTGGTTGCCGTCTGTCTGAACGGGCCGCGCCAGCAGGAGAAGCTGTTACCGTTTTCTGACATCCGCGAGGAGCTGCCGCGCGGCACGTTTGCTTATACCGATGTCCCGACGATGATTATTCGTTTGCGTGCCTGATGACACAGGGCTGGCGGGAGGATAAATGCCCGTCTGTCCGCGCCGGGAAAAGACAGCACGCCGGTGGCGCTGAAAGGGGCCGCGCTTACGCG
>OAQU01000196.1_pt1 | contig 14388 bp, 18 predicted proteins | sample 1501081 | NCBI WGS metagenome assembly OAQU01 (sample SAMEA3360663, study PRJEB22359) | human gut metagenome | biome: ENVO:urban biome; feature: ENVO:human-associated habitat; material: ENVO:feces | place: Bangladesh | collected 2011
TCGGTGGCGGCGGCACAGTTGGTGTGGCGGCCTCAGTCCGGAACAATTTGAAAACAAGAACCTCGCTTAGGCCTGTGTCCATATTACGTGGGTAGGATCAAACAGGATGACTAAAAATACTCGTTTTTCCCCCGAAGTCAGTCATAGGGCGATTCGTATGGTTCTGGAAAGTCAGGGCGAATATGACTCACAATGGGCGGTAATTTGTTCCATTGCCCCAAAGATTGGCTGTACACCGGAGACTCTGCATGTCTGGGTACGCCAGCATGAGCGGGATCGAGTAGGAGGAGGGATAACTCCCGCCGTCCTCTCACACCACCGTACATGCGGCTCCGCATACGGCGGTTTATGTTAACACTGGAAGTGATCAGGAAAATCAATGACTGGCCGTCAAACCGTGTGCATGAACTGCTGCCCTGGAACCTCTCGGCTGTAAAATAATCCTTACGCCACGTACTTCTCGGGGCGCTTACTTTTCAAATGAGTTTAAACTTCAAATGGTTAAACTGGCTTTACAACCAAGGGATTCTGTTGCCCGTATTGCCCGGGAGCACGATATCAATGATAATCTTCTGTTCAAATGGCTCAGGATCTGGCTGATCAAAGGGCGTATATCACGGCGTCTTCCGCTAACGAATTCTTCTGGAATTGGCGTTGAATTATTACCTGTGGAGATGACGCTGGATGAGCGTCCTTACCCCGTTTTTACGCGAGGTAATTATGAAGATCAATGACTAGCCGTCGAACCGTGTGCATGAACTGCTGCACTTTCAGGATGTAATATTGCCCGGTAGAAGTGTCATAATACAGGTCTCCCGGCGTTCCTTTCCCCCCAAAGATACTGACAGTATTAACCGGTACATTGATGTCACTGGCTTTTAATGTCTGAAAGTCGAGTGTTACCGTTGATTTTTTCTCACTGTTATTGGTGATGATGGCCCCGTAGTCAGCCGCCTGAAGACGGGTAAAGGTCAGGTTATTACCATTCAGATCCAGACGTCCACCACGGTATCCCCACGAAATATTATCCGGATTAACCTGCTGTGAGTCAGAAAGCACAACTGTCGGACGACCGCTGGCAATATCAACAGAGCTGAAAGCCTGTACCTTTCCGTCAGCATCCGCCTGCTGGTTGAGAATAACAGTACCGTCCCCTACCTTGAGTCCGCCTATATTCACACCGGTCCCGTTTACTGTCAGGGTACCTTCGCCAGTTTTATGCAGGTTATCACCGGCAACTCCGTTCCCCTGCCACAGAACGTGGGTTCCTTTATCGGTGATAATCCCGCCCCCCATCCATGTCTGGCCGTTCAGGGCGGACACCCTGTAATCGCCGGCAAACTGCAGATACCCGCCCCCCTGATTAACGGAATTCTGCAGAACGACCTCGCCATTATTGCCGGTGAACAGGAGGTTTTTTCCTGCGTTCAGGTCATTTCCTTTCTTTCCATGCATATCCCAGGTCGTGTTTCCCTGAGTCAGTGTGCCGGTGCCATTAGCTGCATCATATTTCCACTGCAGTACTCCCTCACCAGAGGTGTAGGCTATGGTTTTGTCAAAATCATTTTGCGGTTGCTGACCAAGGAAATCCTGAGTGGTGACGACTCAGTTATTTCCATAGTTAGTTCCCGAGGAAAGTACGCCAATCAGTACCCATTTTTTTGCAGGGAATCATAAGCAAACAGGGGGGAGCCGCTGTCCCCCATATTCAGATAATTAGCCAGAGATCCATTCGCGGGATTAAAAATGTCACCGGTCTGAGCTGTAATCATCTATCCGTTATTATAGGAGTTCAGCGCGCTGACGGTTCCCCCAACAAGAAATCCGCCATTGGTATACACATGGGTGCAATTACCATTTTTGTCTTTGACGTACTGCATCCCCCCCCAAGGCGATAGAATGCAGTAAAGCGTCCGCCGGCCTGATAGGCACCGCTCACAGCCCCGACGTCAGACACTTCTGCCGGCGCCACCTCTGTCACTAGTTTACTCAGGCGGCGGGTTTTAATATCAAGACCGCTATTATTATTTGTACCAACCGTAGTATAGGTGTTTTTGGCGTATCCGAAGCTCATCGTGTCAGAGCCGCTGACATGTTTGGCGGTAACCACATACTGAAGGGAGTAAAGAGTATGGTTTCCCGGAGGCAGGCTACCGGTAGTAATAGTGGCACTACTGAAATCAGTCATCGGGGCTTTATCAAGTTTACCGACCAGATGGCCCTGCTTGCCGTAAATGAAAATATTCGTGGTCCCCGGCGTAAACTGACCTTTATTCTCGGCAAAGTCGCGGAATATCTGATAAGGGATCTCTGCACTGACCGTTGCCGACAGAGCTGGTCATGCCGGAGAAAGTGATAAAGCTGCAACAGACATAAGAATAACCCGACGTGAAAGTCTGCGATGGCTTTTGCAGGTGACCCCGCGAGCCAGTTCGGAGACAGCAATCAGGTTTTTGGTTATATGGCAATATTTAAGACAATATATTTTGTTCATATAGAAACATCAACCTAATTTTGACAAAGATTAATTACATTGGATGTGGATGGAGCAGTCCGAGATTTTCCTCACATATAATATCAATTACTAAGTATCTGTTTTTTTAGTTGGTGTAATATAATTTTTATTAAGGTAAGCGGGAAAACAACCAAAAAACGAAAGGTGTTATTTTTTTATCGTTGCGAGCAAGTTTGGTTGGGGGTATGCTCCTCTTTTAAGTTTCTTGCTCAACTTTAAAAATAGTTATGCTAGTTCAGTACCGATAGGAGTCAGTTTAGATATCGAATAGACTAAATAACTGATCCTAATGCCGCTACACTTTAGCCAGCCCATGTTTTCCACCGGGGAATGGGCTGAGGGTATCCATAAAGTGACGAACCTTTTTCAACAACTGTCACATTGAACGGCGCTGGTAATTTCGGGTTATTGTCTCATGAAGCGCCTGCCACAACCCTTCGACATGATTCACCCACGGCGAGTAAACTGGCTGATAAATCACCCTGAACTTCGGATTTGCTTTCAGCCAGCGCAACGTTTCACGGCTTTTGTGGATGATGTAGTTATCGACAATGAGCGTAATCTTTTTTGCCCGCCGACATGTCGCCTTCAGATGTTTTAAGATCCTGATAAATAATGATAAAGATTTACTGTTCCCACCAATATTGCTGACTTTACCCGTACCGCTGTGCAGTGCACCGGCAAGATAATAGTTTTCATTCTGGCCCGGTGTGAAAACGCGCTTTTGCTGCCCGCGTAACTGCCAGTCAGCACCGATTTTCGGGTTGAGATGAATATCCACTCATCTTCGTAAAACACGGGGTTTTCCGCACTGCATTTCGCCAGCGCTTCATGAATAGCGGCCATTTTTTCTTCTTTGTGTGGGTAACGGATACACAGTGTCGACGCGACTCTGCGCTATACAAGTCCGGCAGCAGGTAACCATCGCCGGATGGTTGAAACATGTAGCGGGCAACCGGTGACATCACGGATTTTTATCGCCAGAAGTTCGGTACTCCAGCGGGAACGCTGATAACCGAAATCGCCAGGAGAATACTTAACAAGCTCACGCAGCAATGCGCAAATATGTTCGAACGGCCAGCGCCTCCCACGTCCTGACGGCAATGACTTCAGGCCTTCAACACCCGACAGCGTGAACCAGTTAATCCAGCGACAATCGATGAACGGTCACAGCAGAGCGTTCTGGCAACATAACTGACGGCGTCACCACGATGCAGCATCAGCATGGCGGTGAGCCGCCGGGCGTGGTTTTTGTCCTTTGTTTTATGATAGTTTTCTGCATCAGGCATCGTTCGGTTCTGGGGATTGGTGCTATGATCGGCATCGCTCAGTCCGCTTGGTAATTTTTTCTTTTGGGCGATTGATCAGATCGCACAATCCGGGCTGAGTTCCCTCAAAGTGATCTACTATTCCGCGCAGCTATTTAGACTGGTCCCCTGAAATACCAGACAGTAGATGTATCTTAAAATAAGAGATTAGGCCAGTCTAGACAGTTTTTGTTGACTACTACAGTTTCTGACCGTCCTGATTTCTGCTTATATAAGCCTCGCAAAACATTGCTCTATTCATGCACCACTCTATGTTCTCTATTTTCTTACAGAATAAAGAGGCCAGTTTCCAGAGCTCAAAAGCAAGAGCAAGATCCATATTCTTCTCTGCAGAAGCTGCTTGTTTCGACAAGGAATGAAAATTCTTTCCAGCCTTCATCAATACCTCCCAATACAATGTTCTCTTTTCTGAAATTTATAACATGATAAGATATCGGAAGGATAGAATAATGACACAATGGAGATATTCAAATAGGGGCCAGAACGCTGCTGCACCAGAAAAATCCGGAATTAAGAGATTATGGAAAAGGACTTATCTCCGTTTTTTAAAGTGATTGTTACGTCTATTGCTCCGGGCTGGAAGATACCTTTATTCTGTGCAAGATCAAGATAGTCTCTCGCCCATACATTTGATATATTAATATTCGCTGCATTTACTGTACCTGCAACAGTCAGAGACAGCATTGTTGCTACAAGTTTTCGGTTTGTTTTACTCGAAATTCTTCTAGTTAATTCAGATACAGCGACAAGTCCAGTCCATCAGTCAATGAACTGTATTTAAGCGAATATATTATGTTCATAATTATCTCCAAAAAGAAATATTAGTATTGTTAAATTATTATTCAATATTATGGAAATAAGAATGCAAACAATAACAAATGGATAGTTAACATGTATTATAAAATAATATAAAAATAGAAATGGATATCCTCAGTCGAAACGAGCAACACTCGATATATGTTGCTATTTTTTATCTGACCGCAACTCTTTATTATGCTAACCTTCTAAAAGGAGGGGCGGCATTGGCTGAATTATAACCTCTAAATCTCGTAATTATTTATTGTGAAAAATACCTCTATATACATGGGGAATATCTAGAGAGAAGTCATATGAAAAAAATTAAGTTTGTTATCTTTTCTGGCATCTTGGGTATCAGCCTGAATGCCTTTGCGGGTGGTAGCGGTTGGAACGCAGATAATGTGGACCCGTCCCAATGTATAAAACTGTCTGGAGTACAGTATACTTATAACAGCGGTATCCCAGTATGTATGCAAGGCCTTAATGAAGGGAAAGTAAGGGGGGTGTCTGTCTCCGGGGTATTTTATTATAAGGACGGCACAACAAGCAACTTCAAAGGGGTTGTTACCCCCTCCACACCTGTAAATACGAACCAAGACATTAACAAGACAAATAAGGTTGGAGTCCAAAAATATAGTGCTCTAACCGAATGGGTTAAATAATATCGAGCTCTAGCTAAAATTTCAACTCTCCACGCTGGATTCCTATCCAGCGTTTTGGGAATAACATTTCTTGTGATTGATCCCACCCTCGTAATATGGACACAGGTCTAAGCGAGGTTCTAGTTTTCAAATTGTTCCGGACTGAGACCACCAGGTGCCAGCGATTGTAATCACATTCGATATAATTAAACACTGTTGCCCGCATTATTTCCCGGCTGATAAAATGTTCTTCGTGGAGACATTCCACTTTCAGCGAATGAAAGAACCTTTCCACGCAGGCATTATCGTAGCAGTATCCCTTGGCGCGCATCCTGTATATTATTGGCGATATGCCAACATACGGGTATCACCGTGTCTGGGCGATACTCAGGCGGCAGTCCCGAAATGAAGGACTACCGTTCGTGAATGCAAAGCGTGTTTACCGGATAATGAGCGAAAATAGTCTGTTGTTGTTACATGACAAACCATCACGACAGCAGCGGGAACATAAAGGCCGATATCGGTGAAGGAAAGCAACCAGCGTTGGTGTTCCGATGGCTTTGAGTTTGGTTGCGATGATAGCGAAAAACTGCGAGTTACGTTCTCCCTGGACTGTTGCGATCGTGAAGCTATAGACTGGGCTGCAATTAAGATACAACCCCTGTCTGGAAATAAGGGGGCAAGAACACGATAAATAATTGCTTATTGTAATTATAAGCGTAAAAATCATATCCTACATGACGATGTGGAAATTAATAAACGTATTTTATATGAGTTAAAAATTTATCTTTTTATTGATAAGAGTTAGGTCACTCTAACGCAGAGTTGCCTGATAAAGACATTTTTTCATGTGAGAATGATATGAAATTAAAACAAAATATCGAAAAAGAGATTATAAAAATTAACAATATCAGAATACATCAGTACACTGTACTATATACATCTAATTGTACAATCGATGTATACACAAAAGAAGGAAGCAATACATATCTTAGAAATGAACTCATATTTCTTGAGAGAGGAATAAATATATCAGTAAGATTGCAAAAGAAGAAATCAACAGTAAATCCATTTATCGCAATCAGATTAAGCAGCGATACATTAAGACGCCTAAAGGATGCCCTGATGATAATATACGGAATATCAAAAATAGATGCTTGCAGTTGTCCGAATTGGTCAAAAGGAATAATTGTAGCTGATGCTGACGATTCTGTATTAGATACATTCAAGAGTATCGATCATAATGATGATTCAAGAATTACTTCAGATTTGATATATCTTATATCAAAGATCGAAAACAACAGGAAAATTATAGAGTCAATTTATATATCGGCTGTAAGCTTCTTTTCCGATAAGGTCAGAAACACAATCGAGAAGGACTTATCAAAGAGATGGACTCTAGCTATTATTGCAGATGAATTTAATGTATCAGAGATAACAATAAGGAAAAGGCTTGAGTCAGAGTATATTACTTTTAACCAGATCCTTATGCAATCAAGAATGAGCAAAGCAGCATTGCTGTTGCTTGATAACTCATATCAGATATCACAGATATCTAATATGATAGGATTTTCCAGTACATCATATTTCATTAGACTTTTTGTAAAACATTTTGGCATAACACCAAAACAATTCTTGACTTATTTTAAAAGCCAATGAAAATATGTTTTATATCATTATTTGAGATTGCTATAAACATATTGGTGATGCCTCTAATTAGTTGAATCTGATGTATAATACGGGCTTTTGAGGTTATCTCATGTCCAGCGTTAATATTCATTGTCCCCGTTGTCAGTCAGCTCAGGTTTACCGCCATGGTCAGACCCCTAAAGGCCGTGACAGATTTCGCTACCGTGACTGCCACCGTGTGTTTCAGCTCACTTATACTTATCAAGCACGTAAGCCGGGTATGAAAGAGCTGATAACTGAAATGGCCTTTAATGAGCCAGGAATGATGCTGGCCCGGATGGCTCGTTTACATGGAATTCAGCCCTGCCAGTTGTTTAAGTGGAAGAAACAATACCTGGAAGGAACTCTCAATGCTGTTGCTGCTGGTGAAGACGTTGTTCCTGCTTCTGAACTGGCCGCTGCGATAAAGCAGATTAATCAGGTTCAGCGTTTACTGGGCAAGAATCTATGGTCCCCACCATTTTTGCAACACTGATTTTGATTGATGTTGGCTTGCCTAAATCTATCCGGCGTCATTATGGGCATGGATGCCCGCGCCTCGATGAGTTCCACACCTGATGAGCCCAAAAAACCATCCGGCTTCAGTGAGCCATTTTCTTGCTGAGGCTTTTCATCAGGCCGATATGCCGTTCATGTCATCAATAATCAGTCTTCGCAAAACCAGATTGGGAACTACTTTAATTCATGATTAACCTGCCAGCCAGACTGGCGCCATCGTTACCTTTCGAACACAGTCTGCTGTGTTGTGATTGCCCACGCTATCCGGGCTAATTTGTTGGCCAGTGCGCAACATACTACGCTGGAGTGTTTTCTTGCCAACAACGCCCTGACCCAATCCGCCAACCTTCCTGACTGATTCTCGATTCTCTGAATAAAGGATCTTGCGCACTGAACGAGTAACCGTCGCAGATTTTTATCTCCACGTTTACTTATCCCTAAAAGGGTATTTTTACCACCTGTGCTGTACTGCCGGGGTACCAGACCGGTTGAAGCAGCAAAGTCCCGACTGCAGCTATATTGTTTACCGTCTCCCAGCTGCGATGACAGTACGCTGGCGGTTATCGGACCAATACCGGGTATTGTCTGAAGACGTTGTCCTACCTCATCACGACTCAGTTCCTGCTCCAGTGCGATTTCAAGCTCGGTGATCTGTCCGACAAGGTAAATATAATGGGCATGTAAGCGCATCAGTAACTGCGCCAGATAGGGAGGAAGTTCGTTCTCTGCAAGTACTGTTGAAAGTCGTTTTACCACTGCGACTCCTGTCGGCATACTGATGCCAAATTCCAGCAAAAAAGCATGCATCTGATTGGTCGTTTTGACTTTATCACTGACCAATGATTCCCTGACCCGGTGAAGCGCCCGCATGGCCTGCTGAGCTTCTGTTCGTGGTTGCACAAATCGCATGGAGGGACGAGATGCCGCTTCGCATATGGCTTCTGCATCGACAAAATCGTTCTTGTTGCTCTTAACAAAAGGGCGAACGAACTGCGGAGAAATCAATTTTGCTTCATGACCTAAATCAGCAATCCGGCGAGCCATAAAATGAGCTCCGGCGCAGGCTTCCATCACAACGGTAGACGAGGCACAGCCTGCCAGAAACTCAATAAGTTTGGTACGGGTAAACTTTTACGCAGCAATACCTTGCCTGACTTATCTTGGCAGTGAATGTGAAAGGAATGCTTGCCAAGATCTATACCAATAAGCGTAATGTTTTGCATGATGGTCTTCTCCATGAAAGAAAAACACTCTACTAGGGTACAGCTCACAGGGTGGTGGGGACCATCTCATTAACCATGGAAGTTGAGATCCTCAGGGAAGCAGTGGAGTATGCGCAATCGCAAATGGATAATGTATGTGTCCTTGTTATCTTCGGACAAGGAATAGCCTCGGTAAGCCGTGTTTTGGGCGATCGAGCAGGAGGCGGGATCATTCCCGCCGTCCTGAGCCTGTTTGTGCACAGAAAACCCCCAGCTAGGCTGGGGGTTCCGGAAAGCTTTCAGCTTTGAGCCAGTTATTAAAACCCCTTTTGATTTGTTAAAACACCTTGCGGTCTGGCAACTGCAAGTGTCAAACAAGAAATCAAAAGGGGGTCCCAATGGGGAACGAAAAGAGCTTAGCGCACACACGATGGAACTGTAAATATCACATAGTTTTTGCGCCAAAATACCGAAGACAAGTGTTCTACAGAGAGAAGCGTAGAGCAACAGGCAGTATTTTGAGAAAGCTGTGTGAGTGGAAAAGTGTACAGATTCTGGAAGCTGAATACTGTGCAGATCATATCCATAACAACATTTACCATCATCGCGGATATGGCCAAAAAAGTGGCTGAAGATGATGCAGAAGTCTCATCCATAACCAAGCCGGGTGCAGAAATTCATGAGTCTTAGCCCACCTCTGGTGATATTAAACGTGCGCAGGGGGCATAACTGATTCTCGCCAATGGTATGAATCTGGAATTATGGTTCCAGCGCTTTTGCCAGCATCTCAATGAGGTTCCAGAGGTGATTGTCTCTTCGGGTGTGACACTGGTAGGGCTCACCAAAGGGCCCTATGAGGGCAAACCTACCCCCCAATGCCTGGATGTCGCCAGATAACGCTCTGATTTACATTGTTAATATTCGTGATGCTTTAATAAAATACGATCCGGAAAATGAACTGCCCGGGAATCCTGGAGACTAAACTCCCTGAGAAAGAGGTAAACAGGATGACTAAAAATACTCGTTTTTCCCCCGAAGTCCGTCAACGGGCAGTTCGTATGGTTCTGGAAAGTCAGGGCGAATATGACTCACAATGGGCGGTAATTTGTTCCATTGCCCCAAAGATTGGCTGTACACCGGAGACTCTGCGTGTCTGGGGTCGCCAGCATGAGCGGGATACCGGGGGCGGTGATGGAGGGCTCACCACCGCTGAACGTCAGCGTCTGAAAGAGCTGGAGCGTGAAAATCGTGAACTGCGCCGCAGTAACGATATCCTTCGCCAGGCTTCCGCTTATTTTGCGAAGGCGGAGTTCGACCGCCTCTGGAAAAAATGATGCCACTGCTGGATAAGCTGCGTGAGCAGTACGGGGTCGGTGGATTTGCCCCTATATTTCCAGACACCTGTTATCACTTAATCCATTACTGACCTGCTGCCGTAGATATTCCCGTGGTAAGCTTTATCCTGAGGAGTTTAAAGTTGAAGCTGTCAAACAGGTTGTTGAACGTGGCGATTCAGTTAGAACAGCAATCAACTATTGCTATAATAATATCTATTTTTTGTTTTATTTTGTTTTAGCATGTAAAAATTTAGAAACAGGAGGTGTATAATGATTGATATAGTTACATATGTAATGAATGCTGATTTTGATAATATAATCAAAATAGCCTCAGATATGGATTTAAGTCTAATAAAAGATATTGTGCGAGAGACTCAGGAGGATATCAATAGCAATGGACCTGCATGGAGTTCTTGGTCATAAATATAGTATCTGACAATGTCAATGGCATGCATAAATGTCGTTATTATAATGACACTATGGATGTCATTGATAATAAAATAGAGTCTATTTATCATTCTGTGTAAATGCCTTTTCTTAGAAATGACCGTCAAGGCAATCACTAAACTTGATAATAAAGCGGCTCATCGCCATGATGACATTCCTTAAGGGGTATTGCCCATTTCTGTAACGCTACCGGGATGACACCGCTTTTTACTAACTCATCTGTCGGTAACACCCTGTGTTTCTTGATTGAGTGACGGATCACACTGTTCAGCGATTCAATGGTATGGTCGTATAAATCACCTTATGAAGCTCCTGCGGATAACGCGGCTCCCATACACCTCTGAACGTCTCCGGCGCCTGAGGGACAGCGTCTTCGGTTGGAGCCAAGTAAACAGCTTTAAGACCTCGTGTTACCGTCACGGGCAGAATATAGAATTCAACAAATTGAATACATAACCCTCAAATGCACCATCATATACTAAATCAATAAATTGGTATAATTACTCTCATTCAGGAAAGCATTTTTAATATATGGGAAACAATAGACGAACCAACGAGAAAAAGCATCGTTATTGAATTTTATTTCAGAACTTAACTCTGTCAAGGAAACATATTTATAACTCATAGCTTCCAAACTATTTAAATCTGGTTCATCATCACTAATACCATAGAAAATATGTGCAATCTCATGTTCTGTTAAATCACCGCCGACATAAACATTATAGTAGATCTTTAATAGTTTAGATAAGGGGCATTCTATCCCCATTTCCTCCCTTAATCTTCTGTTAGCTGCAGATAAATTCGATTCACCCGGGAAGGGATGTGTACAAGAGGTATTGCTCCAAAGGCCGGGAGAATGATATTTTCCAAGTGCTCTTTGCTGTAACAATAATTTTCCATCGCTATTACATATATAAACAGAAACAGCCCGATGTAAAATACCTTTTTTGTGGGTATATAATTTTTCGGCAATCCCCGTTTCACAATCATTATGGTCAATTAAAATAACATTCTCCATAAATTACCCCTGTTGTGACAGAAAAAAATGTAATTCATCTCTAACTGCTTTAAATGAATCCAATTTGTCTTTTGTTTTTAATGACATTCTTTCAATAACTTCTAACCATGATTTTAGAGGATGATTTATTTTTTTTACAGCAGTAATGATATCTTCAACATATTTATTAATGAGATCCTCGCATCTTTCAATACCTCCACCGAGATAAAACTTAAGGAGCACAGCTTTTTCCACATTCTCATCAATACGTTCAATGATCTTACCATCAGAAATCCAAGGGTAGAAATGCGATGGTTGCTGCTTTTGTATGTCTTCCATTATATCGAGAACATCATCCTGAAGGGTAAGATACATAATAAAGCTTTTCATCATATTATCAAACTGATGTGTTAACTCTTGTTTTTTTATAATATGAAGAACCATATCGCTAACAAGTAAATGCAGTATAGATTTTCCAACTGCGTACTTTTTAAACGCCCCCTCATCCATGCCTATTAATGGTGAAATATCTTTTTCCATTAACATGGTGTTAACATACTCGTTAAAACGACGATTATAAAAAGCATAGAAACTACTAGGCTCTATAAATATTTTTGAGGCAATATTATTAATTTCTACATCTATTATTTGCAAATAATACCCAAGATATTCTTTCTTTAAATCTCCCATGTTTCTTGAAATTAGTTGCTCGTACTGTTCATCGACAAAGAGGTCTGTGAGGATTGCCCTTCGGGCAATAAGCGTTGATATAATACCGACGTATCTTATCCTTTCAATATACTGTCCTTTATCATGGAGATCACTTATAAATAAAAATGGCATAAAATAGTAAAAAGGGTAAACATTCAAAGGCTCAAATAATGATTCTAATTCTTTGAATGGATATTTTAATCTAATTTCTTTTAGAGTCCTAAAGTAAAAAATGATGTCAGTATACCTTATTGTTTTTCGATTATAATTAATAATATCCATTGTGTCATTAAAATAACGACGTTTATGCATGTCATTAAAACTATCAGAAACTACTTTCATTTATTACCTTGAGCTCCATTACATATAAAACTATATTAAAAACCAAAAAATTATTTTATCTATAAAATCAAATGATAAATCAAAACAAAAAAAATAATAGATATTATTATAGCAATAGTTAATTGCTGTTTGGATTTGCCCCTATATTTCCAGACACCTGTTATCACTTAATCCGTTACTGGCCTGCTGCCGTAGATATTCCCGTGGTGAGCGATAACCCAACGCACTATGCGGATGCCATTCGTTATAATGCTCGAACGCCTCTGCAAGGTTCTTTGCTGCCGTTAACCCGTCTGGTTTGGGCATGACACTGATGGTAAGCGTAAACTGACCGCCGTATGTAGCCATTAAGCCAGTATTGGTAACGTAGGTGCCCACCTTTTCATCAACTAGTGGACACCTGTTATGGAACAGAAAATATTATCCGCAGAACCCCGCAGATCATTTTCAAATAAGTTTAAACTTCAAATGGTTAAACTGGCTTCACAACCAGGAGCCTCTGTTGCCCGTATTGCCCGGGAACACGATATCAATGATAACCTCCTGTTCAAATGGCTTAGGCTCAGGCTCTGGCAGAACGAAGGGCGTATATCGCGGCATCTTCCGGTAACAACCTCTTCTGGCGCTGGCGTTGAATTATTACCTGTTGAGATAACGCCTGATGAGCAGAAAGAGCCTATGGCGGCTCTTACTCCGCTTTTATCCACTCCTTAGTACCAGGAACGACAATGCCATGAAATCCGGAATACTGATCTGAAATAAAGTTGTACCAGGTGAGCCCGCGGCCGGAACCAAAATATAAAGTGTTCCCGACAGACGACTCGGTGAAAAAGTGGTGTGGCTGGCAATCCAGTCTGCGTCCCAGAAATGGACGATGCCGTTGAAGGACTGGTGAATGGCAATGAGCGAGCCTGTACATAGATTTGTGTTATTGTCCGCCTCCGCCAGACCGTCATCACTGTAATAACAGAGGGCGTCCCACTGATTCAGTACATAGCTGAACGCTTCGCCCAGTCTGGATTTTTTCGACAGCGTACCATTCTTCTCCACCATCCATTCATGCAGCGACGTCAGTAACGCTTTGCTTCGCTGCTGCCTGACTGCAAGACGCTCTGACTCTGGTAATCCCCGTATTTCATCCTCGATGGCGTACAGTTCACTGATTCGCTTCAGGGCTTCTTCTGCCGTCGCACTTTTGCTGCTGATGTATACATCGTGTGATTTTTCGCCGGGCATGGGCCCAGCACGCAACTTCTGTCAGCGCACCGCCTTCACGTTCTGCACTGAACAGCCTGTTGTAACCTGTGAACTCATCCGCCTGCAGGATTCCCCGGAAGGGGCGAAGGTGTTGCTCCGGGTGTTTTCCCTGCCGATCCGGTGAGTACGTGAACCAGACCGCCGGAGGTTCTGACGAGTCTGCATTCCGGTCATCCCAGACATACGTCCAGATGCGCCCTGTTTTCGTCTTTTTCATGCCCGGTGCCAATACTTTTACTGGTGTGTCGTCAGTGTGAACCTTGCGGGTGTTCATTACATAACGGTACAGGGCATCATTCACCGGTGTCATTAACTGGCAGCACGCGTCAACCCAGTTGGAGAGTAAGGCCCGGCTCAGTTCGACACCCTGGCGGGCAAAGATCTCACTCTGACGATACAGTGGCAGGGGTTCGCAGTATTTCCCCGTTAACACGCGGGCAAGTAATCCGGGGCCCGCTATGCCGCGCTCTATCGGGCGGGACGGGGCTAGCGCTTCAACGATACAGTCACATTTTGTACAGGCTTTTTTTACCCGTTCAGTGCGGATCACTTTCAGGGCTCTTCCGCAACCTGGGTGGAGATTTTCATGCCAGTGGACTCATTACCCTCTGCCTGAGTAGTTCAAA